>Ga0256842_1001787_pt1 | contig 16576 bp, 17 predicted proteins | sample 4559240metaG_FD_185973 | JGI IMG/M metagenome (GOLD analysis project Ga0256842, IMG submission 185973) | Hydrothermal vent microbial communities from Guaymas Basin, Mexico - 4559-240 | ecosystem: Environmental > Aquatic > Marine > Hydrothermal vents | place: Mexico: Guaymas Basin | collected...
TGCTTCTGTTATACCATTTTTTGCTTTTATTTTTTCTTAGTAAATCCCTGTTTTTTGGTCTTTAGGAGGTCACGGAAGATGGGGGAGAGCCAAAAAAATTAAATTTTAGAGTAATTTAATAATAAAAGAAATAATATAAGAGTTAGGAACAAAAGATATTTGTTCCTAAAAAGTTATTTAGATAAAACCTCTTTAACAGCTTTACCAATCTCAGCAGGACTTACTACAACTTTAACTCCAACAGCTTCAAGTGCATCCATTTTCTCTTTAGCAGTTCCTGCACTACCACTAATAATAGCTCCAGCATGACCCATTCTTTTTCCAGCTGGTGCTGTTTGACCTGCAATAAATGCAACAACAGGTTTTGTAATTTGCTCTTTAATTAGTTTAGCGGCTTGAATTTCTAAATCCCCTCCAATTTCACCAATCATAACAATAGCTTCTGTCTCTGGGTCAGCTTCAAACATTGGTAAAAGTTGTTTATAGCTTAAACCAATAATTGGGTCTCCACCAATTCCAACAGCAGTTGTAATTCCAAATCCTTCATTACAAACTTGGTTTGCACCCTCATAAGTTAGAGTTCCAGATTTAGAGATAAGTCCAACATTACCTTTTTTGAAAATCATACCTGGCATAATTCCAATTTTACACTCCTCAGCTGTAATAATACCTGGGCAGTTTGGTCCAATTGTTTTCATACCATTTTTAACAGCATAAGCTTTTGCCATTTGCATATCTCTAACAGGCGCACCCTCTGTAATAATAACAGCTAACTCAATACCAGCATCAGCTGCTTCCATTACAGCATCAGCCACAAATGCAGGTGGAACAAATACCATAGATACAGTAGCACCTGTTGCTTTTACAGCCTCTTTTACTGTATTAAATACAGGTTTTCCTAAATGCTCCATTCCACCTTTACCTGGTGTTACACCTCCAACAATTTGAGTTCCATAATCCATACATTGACCAGCATGAAATGTTCCCTCACCACCTGTAAAACCTTGAACTATTACTTTTGTATCTTTATTTACTAAAATTGACATATACTATTCTCCTTTTGCCGCTGCTACTGCTTTTTTTGCACCATCACCAAGGTCAGTAGCTGTAATGATATTGTCGATATTTGCATTTTTAAGAATTTCTGCAGCTTCTGGTGCATTTGTTCCATCAAGTCTAACAACAACTGGTACATTTACATCTACAAGTTTTGTAGCCTCTAAAATACCATTTGCAATTCTGTCACATCTTACAATTCCACCAAAGATATTAACAAAAATAGCTTTTACGCTAGGATTTTTTAAGATAATCTCAAAACCTTTAGCAACCGTCTCAGCATTTGCAGTACCACCAACATCTAGGAAGTTAGCAGGTGTTCCACCCATATAGTTAATAGTATCCATTGTACCCATAGCAAGACCTGCACCATTTACCATACAACCAATCTCACCATCAAGTGCAATATAGCTTAATCCATATTGACTAGCCTCTCTCTCATCAGGGTCTTCTTCACTAAGGTCTCTCATAGCCTCAATATCAGGGTGTCTTCCTAAAGCACTATCATCAAAGCCCATTTTTCCATCAAGTGCTAAGAAATCACCACTTCCTGTTTTAATAAGAGGGTTAATCTCAATCATTTCAGCATCATTTTCCATATATAGTTTATATAGTTTAGATGCAAATTGAACCATTTTTTTCTGTTCAGCTTTATCTGTAATACCCAATCCAAATACAAGCTCTCTACCGTGGAAGCCTTGGAAACCAATAGCAGGGTCAACAGCTACTTTAATGATTTTTTCAGGAGTCTTTTCTGCTACCGTCTCAATATCCATACCACCTTCAGTTGAAGCCATAATAATTGGCATCTCTTTAGCTCTATCAAGAACTACTGAAAGATAAAGCTCATCTTTAATATCAGCTCCCTCTTCAATATATACTTTTTGAACCAATTTCCCTTCCGGTCCTGTTTGGTGAGTAACAAGTGTCATTCCCAAAATTTCATTTGCTAGAGTCTCTACCTCTTCTATTGACTTAGCTAGTTTTACACCACCACCAAGTCCACGACCTCCTGCATGTATTTGAGCTTTTACAACCCAAATATTTCCACCAAGTTCTTTAGCATTAGCTACAGCCTCTTCTACACTGTGAGCTATAATACCTCTAGGTGTTGGCACACCATATTTAGCAAAAATCTGTTTTGCCTGATATTCATGAATATTCATTCGGACTCCTTTTATTTATTAAAGTTGCATTATTATACGCTTAAGGTAAATAATATGGAGTTAATAGTTACATAATATATAACTAATTTATAGTAATTGTTAAAAAACTACACATTCTACTTATAAGCAAATTTTTCCTTTCTATTTAGTAATTATTTTAATTGATTTAATATGTGTAGAAAGGTATCAGTTTAGTTTTTTCTTAAAGAATTTCTTATATCAATTCTTTTTTTATAATTTAAAGTATAAAATAAACCAAATAGTGCTAATATTATAGTTAGCTTATTTTATCTATAAGGAAAAATTATGTCGTGTAAAAAAACAGCTGTAGTTAGAATGGAAGAGGGTTATATGAGATTAACAATTGAATATAATGACCCAACTTATAAATCTGAAATATGTAAATCTGTTGCAGATTTAGAGAAAAAACTAGATATATATCCAGAAATATTATATAAAAAAGGAAATAAAGACACATGGTTTTGTAGTATAGAGTTTTCAGGAGATGAGTATATCTGTAGTAGAACTTGTGGAGATTTTATTGAAGAGTTACTACATACTTTAAATATTGAAAAGTGTGAGAGCGATTAAAGATAGATACCTCTTTGGTATCTATTAGAGTTTCCAATCTATTATAGGTATATTTTTTGATGCAAGAAAGTTATTTGTTCTTGAAAATGGTCTGCTTCCAAAAAAACCTCTATATGCAGATAGTGGTGATGGGTGAGGAGATTTAATAATTAGGTGTCTATTTGTATCTATTGATACCCCTTTTTTTTGAGCATAACTCCCCCATAATATAAAAACCACATTTTCACATCTACTATTTATTATCTCTATAATTTTATCTGTAAATATCTCCCAACCTCTTCCTTGATGAGAGTTTGATTTACCTGCTTCTACAGTTAAGACTGCATTTAAAAGTAAAACTCCTTGATTTACCCATGGTTGAAGATAGCCTGTATGAAAATTATCAATTCCTAAATCATCAAAAAGCTCTTTATCTATATTAAGTAGAGATTTTGGAAGTGGTTTAACATCTGGTAGAACTGAAAAACATAACCCATGAGAGTGTCCAATAGTAGGATATGGGTCTTGTCCTAAAATAACAACTTTTACCCTATTTAGAGGAGTAGAGTTTAGTGCATTAAACCATAACGAACCTTTAGGTAAAATCTTTTTCCCTTTTCTTTTCTCTTCTACTAAAAAAGCTTTTAAATCTAACATATAAGGTTTATTAAATTCATCTTTTAATGTCTCTAACCAAGATGGTTCTAGTTTTATATTTTTTTCCACAAATAACCTTTTTTAAAATTATACTAAAAAATCTAATAATTAGTGATTGTTTTAATAAAAAACAGATATAATGGTGCTAAGATGAAAGATGAGAGTGTTAGAAAAATATATTTCTTCTCTATTTGGATTCGACTTTATTCAAAGATTGATTTCTTTGAGAAGTTATATATTTACAAAAGGTACGACAATGGCAGAATTAGTTAATGGAACTGTAAAATGGTTTAACGATGAAAAAGGTTATGGATTTATTGAGCAATCAACAGGAGGAGCTGATGTATTTGTACATTTCAGACAAGTAAACAACCCAAGTGGTGGTCGTGTTTCTCTAGCAGATGGTCAAGCTGTAACATTTGAAATTGGTGAAGGTCAAAAAGGTCCACAAGCTGAAAATGTAACTGCAGTATAGTTTTTACTGCTTTATAAGGAGCAAATCTCTTTGCTCCTACTAAAAATATCTTAATCTACACAAAAATTAATAACACATTTTTTAACTTTATGGCTAATTTAGTCTATTATTGATATAATTGCATCAAAAAATTATGGATAGTATATATGCAAAGATTTGAAGCTTATCTAAAAGCGAATTTACCAAGAGTAGATAGTTTTCACCCTCATTATAATAAAGCAATGGAAAGAATGTTATTAGCAGGTGGTAAACGATTTAGACCTTTGTTACTTCTATCTGTAGTAGAAGCTTATGAACCACTTCTATATGAGAGTGCATTAGCACCAGCTTTAGCTATAGAGTTTCTTCACACCTATTCACTAATTCATGATGATTTACCAGCAATGGATAACGCTCCTCTTAGAAGAGGATTTGAAACTTTACATATTACCTATGATGAAGCAACAGCTATTTTAGTAGGAGACGCACTTAATAGTGAAGCATTCTATCGCATATCAAAAGCTCCTCTTAGAGATGATATTAAAATAAAATTGGTAGAACTACTATCAAGAGATGGTGGAACTTATGGCATGGTTTTAGGTCAAGCTATTGATTTATTTTTTGAAAATAGACCTTTAACCTTAGAGCAGGTAAAATTTCTACATACAAATAAAACAGCAAAACTAATAGCTACTAGCCTTTTAATGGGTGCTATAATTGTTGGATTAGATAAAAAAGAGCAAGATAGGCTTTATAGTTTTGGTATAGATTTGGGTCTGCTTTTTCAAATTCAAGATGATATTATAGATGAGACTAGAAGCGAAGAGGAGGCAGGAAAAACTACTGGAAATGATGAAGATAAAAACTCTTTTATTAATATTATAGGATTAGAAAAGAGTATAGAAGAGGCAGAAGAGTTAGCCAAAGATTTAGAGAGTAGATTTAAACTATTTGAGCCTCAACTACAAAATGTACTTAAATCAATTATAAAACAGTATCTATATAGACATAGATAGTTTTTGTAGTGTAAAATTTAAATTTTATACTGCCAAATCTATTTTAAGGAATAATAATGTCAATGACAGAACAAAATCTTATGCGTAAAAAAATGGCAAATACAGTCAGGTTTTTATCAGCAGATATAGTACAACGAGCAAATTCAGGACACCCTGGAGCACCAATGGGTTTAGCCGATATTGCTGTAGTTCTTAGTGAACACCTAAAACATAATCCTAAAAATCCTAAATGGTTAAATAGAGATAGATTAGTATTCTCAGGAGGACACGGTTCAGCTTTAATATATTCACTTCTACACCTTTGGGGATATGATGTTAGTTTAGATGATTTAAAAGATTTTAGACAATTAGACTCAAAAACACCTGGTCACCCAGAGTATGGACATACAGCAGGGGTTGAAATTACAACTGGACCTTTAGGACAAGGAATTGCAAATGCTGTTGGTTTTGCCATGGCACAGAAATATACAGCAAATTTAGTAAATTCAGATACTTGTAAACTTATTGACCACAAAGTTTACTGTTTATGTGGTGATGGAGATTTACAAGAGGGTATATCTTATGAGGCATGTTCTCTTGCAGGACATTTAGGATTAGATAGTTTAGTACTTATATATGATAGCAATGCTATTACTATTGAGGGTGATACAAGTATCTCTTGGAGTGAAGATGTTGAGGCTAGATTTAAAGCTCAAAATTGGAATGTTTTAAAGATAAATGGACACTGTTATGATGAGATTGATAAAGCTTTAAATGAGGTAAAAGAGGCTATAAAACCTACTATTATTATAGCAAATACTATTATTGGTAAAGGTGCAGGTTCTTTAGAAGGTTCTGCTTCTACTCACGGTTCACCTATTGGTGAAGAGACTATAAGAGAGTCTAAAATTAAAGAGGGTTTTCCTGCTGATAAGACATTTTATATTCCAGAAGATGTGCATTTAAGATTTAGATGTGCAGTTGAAAATGGTGATATGTTAGAGAGAGAGTGGAAACATCTACATAAACAAGCTCCATTAGTTGAACAAAATAGCATAATGGAGAGACTTTTAAATCCAGACTTTTCTGAAATTGAGTATCCTGATTTTAGTGATAGTAAAGAGGTAGCAACAAGAGATAGTAACGGTAAAATTTTAAATGCCATATCAAAAGCACTACCTAGTTTTATAGGAGGCTCTGCCGATTTAGCTCCATCAAATAAAACAGAACTAAAAGATATGGATGATTTTCCAAAAGGTAAAAATATGCACTTTGGAATTAGAGAACATGCAATGGGTGCAATTACAAATGCAATGGCACTTTACGGTACTATTATTCCATTTAATGCTACATTCTTTGTATTTTCAGACTATTTAAAACCAAGTGTTAGAATATCAGCTTTAACGGGTATTCAAAACTTCTTTATATGGACACACGATAGTATAGGAGTTGGAGAAGATGGTTCAACTCACCAACCAATAGAGCATCTAAGTCAATTTAGAGCATTACCAAACTTTTATGTATGGAGACCTGCTGATGCTACTGAAAATGTAGAAGCTTGGAAGACAGCTCTTCAAATAAAAGCTCCTCATGGATTTGTACTATCAAGACAAAAACTAAAAACTCTAAAACCAAAAAGAGATTTTGGGGAAGTTTCAAATGGAGCTTATATTGTTAAAAAAAGAGATAATGCAAATCTTACACTAATGGCAAGTGGAAGCGAGTTAATGTTATCTCTTCAATGTGCATGTCATTTAGAGGTTTTAGGAATTAATGCAAATGTGGTATCTGTTCCATGTTTAGACCTATTTAATGAGCAAGATAATGAGTATAAATCAAAAGTTATAGATAAAAATACAAAAGTTTTAGCAGTAGAGGCTGGAACTGCTACAGAGTATTATAGATATGCTGATGATGTTTTAGGAATGGAAAGCTTTGGTGCATCAGCCCCTGCAAACCAACTCTTTGAGAAGTTTGGATTTACAAATGAAAATCTTATGAAAAGAGCTTGTAAACTTATGGATATTGAATATAAGCCTGTTGATTTAGGTGTATTTTAAGAAATTAAAGAGTGGATTAAAATTCACTCTTCAATAGACTCTTATCTACCTTTTCATGATGAGATGCTTTTAGAGGAAGAGACTCTCTATACTCAATAATAGTTGGTATCATATAGGTGGCTAGATGTCTTTTTAATTCAAAGATTATCTCATTTTTTGGGATTTTTGATTTTGCACTATAGACTAAAACTATCTCCTCTTCTATATCTTCATTTGGAATACCAAAAACAGCACATCTATCTATATTTTTAAAGTTTTTCTCTACAACAGACTCTATCTCTTTTGGACTTACTCTATATCCATTTGTTTTTATCATATCATCTTTTCTATCTACAAAATAGATATATCCGTCTCTATCTCTATATACAAAGTCTCCAGTTTGGATTACTATCTCATTTGAGTTTTGGTTAGATAGGTCTATAACTTTATCTAAAATAGAGATATTTTTAAATCTTTTAGCTGTCTCTTCTGGACTATTCCAATACCCTTTATATATACAAGCTCCTCTATGGATAAGCTCTCCTACTTCTCCCTCTTTACACTCAAAACCATTTTCATCTATAATATAAACCTCTACATCTGGAATTGCTTTACCTATGGAAGTTGGTCTTATATAAATTTGTGATGGGTCTAAATATGTAGTTCTTAAAGCCTCTGTCAATCCGTGCATTGAGTAGAATTTTGCTTTTTTAAAGTAAATATCTATTTTGTTAATCATCTCTTCGGTTATATTTCCTCCTGAAGATGTAATTATACGAACATGGTCTAACTGTTCAGGCATTGGGAGTTTATGGGAGTTTTCATCGAACATCTTAGAGATATATACAGGCATTAGAGCCAATACTGTAACTTTATCTCTTATAAGATGTGTAAAAAAGCTATTTGGTAAAATAAATTTATGAATTGCTAAAGTAGCCTTTTTATAGAGTGAACAGAATATTTGGTTTAATCCATAATCTAAATTAAATGATAGAAGTCCAGATATGACATCATCTTCTCTTAACTCTAAATATTTAGATACAACTCTAGCTCCATCTATTAGGTTTCTATGGCTTATAATAATACCTTTTTGAGAGCCATCACTCCCAAAGCTATAAGTTATAACTGCACTATGGTGACCGTGTATAGTAGTTTTATATTTAGAGTTAAAACATTTATATATCTCTTTAAATGATACCAACTCTTTATCTATAGGCTCAAAGGTTATAACTTTACCTTTAAAATCTATAGCTTTTATATTATCTATTTTTGTTTTATCTGTAACTATTGCAGAGATAGAGGCATCATCTATAATATATTTTACTTGTTCAGGTTTTAGAAACCTTGTAATAGGAACTATTACATAATTAGTTGATAGAAGTGCTAATATAGCAATTACCTGTTCTGAACTCTTATTTGAGTAAATTCCTACTCTTGAGCCTTTTTTTAAATCTAATTGATTAAAGTAGTTTGCTAATTGGTTTACCTTTTTAAGAAGTTCTCTGTAGCTATATCTTTTCTCATTTTCAACTAATGCTATTTTATTAGGATTTTCTATATTTGCTTTTTCTAATAACTCTCTTATATTATTGCTAGACATGGTGTATCTCCTTTATGCCTAAAGTCCAAATCTCATAATTTCTATCGGTTATAATATTAGGAATTGTATCGAAGTGGAGTATCTTTTTATAGAAAAACCTAACTATTCTATCTATATCTTCATCACTTAATACTTTTGAAATCCCACCAGTTAAAACAATACTATTTAAAATATCTAATTTTAAAGTAACATAACCGTTATAGTTTTTTGATACTTGATAGAGTACTAAAAATATGGCTAACTGCATAAGTGTAATAGTAGCTTTATCGCTGTACTCTTCTAAAATATTCTCATTTACCCCTAAATAGTCCAATAGTTCATATACAAACTCATTATTTTTAGCACCAAAAACTAAACTCTCTCTTGATTTATATACACCCAATTTTTTAAAAACTAATCTATCATATCCACTACTTGTTAAGATATTTTTATTTTCTATAAGGTCTGTACTATAATGAATATCTGTTGTAGCACCACCTATATCTATTACTAGAAATGGGTCTGTTACATCGTTATATAGAGTTCTTAATTTAGGAAGAGAGTTATTTACTATATAAGGGGTTGAGTATATCTGATTTGAAGTTATGCTATAGAGTTTTTTAATATCCTCTTTCCCCTCAATATCAGTCTGATATAGATTAGTCAAATACTCTTTTAACTCCTCTTCTCTAACTTGAAGTTTATCAGCTAAAATATTTGGTAGAACTACTAGGTTTTCTATATTTTTCTCTAAAAAGGGTCTATCTATATTGTTTCCAACATATACAATATTTTGATAATTTATCTTTTTTAAATACTCCAATAGTCTATTATCAAATTTAGGTTTTACATTATCAATACCACCTGCAATAATTACAACATCTATACTATCTTTAGTTGGCGTTGCCTCATCTATCTTGGAGTAAAGAATAGTATCAATAATATTAATACCTGAATTAAAAGCTATATTAGTAGCATATTTAATACTAAATATAGAGCTAATACCAATAATGAGCGTACTAAGCCCACCATTAGCAGAACTACATATAAATATATCATCTCTATTATATTTTTCTATAAGAGAGGCACATTTGTTTAAAACATCATCATATATATCTATATTAAAATCTCTAAAATATTGGTTCGTTTTCCCATTGGCACTTGTTTTAAAATAGGTACTGCCTATATCTATTTGTAATCTATTCATATATTTTCCAATTTTTATCTATCTTGGTACATAAATTTTCTGTCCAAGATGAAGTGGAGTGTGTGCATTTTTTATTTTATAGTTTGCATCTATAATTCTTTGAAATTTTCTATGGTCACCATAAAATCTTTTAGCAATAGATGCTAAAGTATCACCCTTTCGTACAGTAACAATTCTTCGCCCCTTGCTACTAGGTAACATTGGAATAATAAGTTTTTGTCCAAGATGAAGATGAGTTGAACCTCTTTTTAAATCTCTATTTGCTCTTATAATTCTTTTAAACTCCATAGGATTACCATAAAATCTTTCTGAAATAGATGCTAAAGTATCTCCTTTTTTAACAACTATTACTTTATATTGAGGTTTTTTAGGTTTCTCTTTTTTTATTTTAGTTGTTACAATTTTACTCTCTTTTTTCTCTATATTTTCTTTAATCTGTGGTTTTTTATTATCTTTTACAACCTCTTTCTCCACACTCTCTATAACTTTAGCAGGAGTAGGAGCTATGCTTTTTTCTTTTTTCTCTTTTAAAGTTTTAATAACATTCTCTATCATCTCTTTTTGTCTATCATCAAGAGGGGTCTCTTTAGCCTCTGGTGTAGGTTTTTCTGTAGGTGTAGATGTATTCTCTTTAATAGTCTCACTTTTACTATCTAAACTTTTATTATCTATCTTTTTCTCTTCTGTAATTTTATTATCTGTATCTATTTTTTCACTACTACTATCTTTTATATCTTTTGAACTATTACTATCTGCTTCTTTAGCTACATTAATATTACTAGAGTCTGATTTATTATCATTTTGAAAGTAATTAAATCCAAAGTATCCTATAATACCAATAGCTCCAACAGAAAGTAAGGTAGCTAGTAGCTTAAAATTACCCTCTTCTTCCTCATAAAGACCATCCTCTTCACCAAAAGCTAATCTCTTTTCTCTCTCATAGTCATTATAACTAAATTTCTTCTCTTCTCTATAAAAGTCATTTGCATCATAAGTCTCATACACCTCTGTTGTCTCATGTACCTCCTCTTTTTCACTGCTACGATTATCATCTTTACTAAAAAAAGAGTCATTAAAAGTAATATCTGTATTTGGTCTAACTACTAAATTATTCTCTTCTTTACTGTTAAAATCATCTTTTTTATCCAAATTATTGCCATTAGCCATGCCATTCTCCACTAAATTATATTTTGCTTAAAATTATAACATAATTCCAATATCATGGATTATATTTTCAACTAAACTCATGCCTTTTAAATCTATTTTTGACCTCTCAAATTCCAAACACCTATCGCTAATTGGAATATTACCTCTCTCATAAAATCTAATATTATAGTTTCTATCTCTTACAGTAATTGCCTCTCCTGCATTTATAATATGTGGAGAGAATGGAATATCTATAATTCCCTTTTTAATAGAGTTAAAAACCTGTCTCCATAGTGTATCAGCAGGGTCATTAAACACGGCTTCCATAATATCATCTACCATTGAAGTTAGGTTCTCTTCCTCTTCCTTATCAGTAATAACAGGAATACCTTTTAACATATTAAGAGTATATTGAGTATTTCTAACAGCACTAGCATTAACTTGTGGAGTAGGAATTCCAAAAGCTTCATCTCTCGTTTTTGTAATCATTTTATCTGCTCTTACCATAGAGGCAATAACAGTTGAAGTATTAATAAGAGAGTCTGAAAACTCCTTATCTCTAGGAAATGCACCCATCCATTGATGATAAACTAAATGAATTTGGGTATCATTATGTCCAAATATATCAGCATATTTTCGAGCCAACTTTTTAATAACATTAGAGCTTACTATATCTTGTGACATAGAACCAGTTTGAGAGAAACTAACAGAAAAAGATTTAACACCCTCCTCTAAAGATAATAACATCTCTAAAAGCTGAATAACAATAACAATAGCAGGAGGTTGAAGAGTAGCAGAGAGTGGGCCAAAGGATTCTCTATTGATTGGTTCATTAAGAGTTGAGTACTCTGCACAAATCTTTTCTACATATTTCCAATATAAAAATGCCTTATCTAAGGGGAAATTTTTAGAGTATGGAAGAAGATAAGTAATAGGACCTCCCTCAATCTCAAAAATACCACTAGCAAGTGCCACCTCAACTAAAAGTCTAGCATCTGGTGTTCCATGTCTTAGGCTTATTGGAGTATTATAATGAGTTACCATTTTTCTAGTAGCTCTATATCCATGAGTAATTAAAGGGTAACCATTTAATAGGTTCTCATCTGTCTCTTCTGATAGTGCTAACATCTTTTTAGCCATCTCATAATCATTAAGTCTCGTATTACTATCTATTGTAAGAGGTAAAACATCAACTCCAGCTCTAACAAACTCACCATAAAGTTCAAATACTTTATCGTAAGTTGGAAATCCACCACGAGGTTGAACCGATATTTTTTTACTATTTTTAAAGTGATGAGATATAAATAGGTTTTTACTAGCCCCTTTAATAAAATCTTTTATCTCATCAAAATCAAAACTATCAGTATATGGTGTATTTGTAATTATATTTCGTTCTGTTTGAAACATTATTGCTTACCTTTTTTTAGAGTCTCTTCTATCTTATCTAGCCCCTCATTTAAATCAACTTGATGAAAAACTAAATCATATCCATAAGCTTTATATTTTGGAATAATATCTTCTTGCGACGCTTCACCAACACTTAAATTACCACCAATAGCAAAAAGAACACCATCTAAATCAAATCTACCTTTTAAAAAAAGTAAATCTCTACTCCAACCTTCTGCTTCACCATTTAAAGATGAGATAAGTAAAACATCAGCATCTGTTTCTATTACAGCGTCAATAAACTCTTCTAAATATGTATTTACCCCTAAATTAAATACCTCAAAATCTCTCTCTTTTAGGGAAATCTCAATAAGCCTATTGGCAACTACATGAATATCATTTCCAACTACACCTGTAACAACTCTCATATATAAACCTTCTTTTAATAGTGAAATTTTATCAGATATTGTTTAAAGTGGATTGAGGGGGATTAAATTAGATTTTTATAGATAAAATTTTAGATATACTTCTAATAAAATAAAATCAGGAAATTAAATGGATAAAAAAGTTCTAATTATCTGTACAGGTAATAGCTGTAGAAGTATTATAGGTGAAGCACTGATTAATAGATATTTAAATGGTGTAGAAGCTTATAGTTGTGGGGTCTCTCCTAGTGGTAGAGTAAATCCTAATGCAAAAAGAGTTTTAGAGGAGAATTTATTGTGGAGAGAAGATTACTACTCCAAAGACTTAGATGAGGTTATAGGTATAGATTTTAATTTAGTTGTAACTGTTTGTAACCATGCAAAAGAGACATGTCCTACTTTTCCTAAAAGTGTGCCAATAGTTCATATAGGTTTTATTGACCCTGATGGAAAAGAGTATAGTGCTTTTAAAGAGACCTATAGAGAGATAAAAGAGACTCTTTTACCTAAAGTAGAAGAGATTTTAATTAAACAAGAAGGAGATAAAATGCAAAAAAATCTATTTAAAACTAATAGTGGCGTAAAGATTTCATTTAAAGGTGTTGTTCAAAAACAGCAGATAGTAAAAATGGTAGAGAACTGTAAAAGTGGGAACTGTGAATGTATGAGTGATGAGACGAAGAAAAAGATAACAAATATGGAAATAGATGGAAAAGATGGAGATGTCCAATTAAATCTATCTGGCAATATTTCTAAAGAGGAGATAGCTAAAGCATTAGCTAAATCTAAAGTTTTAAATTAGGCTTATAATAAGCCTAAAGAGAGCTATTTAATTAGCTCTTTATATCCAATCTCTAATTGTCTTTTTGGAATACCACCTATTTGCATAATTTGTACTTGCCCTTTTTTATCTAAACCTAGAAGAAAAGGTATAGAGCCACTCCAACCAGCTTTTGCTTGAATATATCCTATAAAGTCCATATTTCCATCTCCTGAAATTACGCTATAGTTTATTCCTCTATCTTTAGCAAACTCACTAAGCATATCACCATCAAGACCTTGAACCTCCATAGCAACAATAGCTAAATCTTTATGCTCTTTTGTTAACTCAATTAACTCTGGTATCTCTCTTAAACAAGGTGGGCATCTATGTCCAAATAGTACAAGAAAGATAGCTTTCCCTTTAAACTCTTTAAACTCTAAACCATTTTCTATCTCTCTAATGTGAATAGTTTTACCATCTATTGTCTCTAGTGTAAAGGTTATTTCTTCTCTTATTGGTTCTTGTTTTTTTTCTTCTTTAATTAATACTTTTTCTTTATTCTCTTGTTTTTCATTAGCTACAGAGATATTCTTTTCACTACTATCTATATTAGTTTTACTGTCACACCCAGTTATAATAAATAGTAATATAAATGAAGCTATTACTTTTTTAACTATCATTTTATTTTTTCCTTTTTAAAAAGGATTATATCATTAAAGATTAAACTTTTATATATTATTTTGATAAAATAACACTCAAGGATTAAAAAAATGGATAGTTATGAATATAGTGAGTTAATAAAAACTCTTATTGTAAAAATAGAAAATATAAAAAATATTGTTAAACCCGATAAGATAGAAGAGAGACTAAAAGAGATAGAAAAGATGCAACAAGAGCCTAACTTTTGGAGTGATGCTAAAAATGCGTCAAAAATTTCTAAAGAGAAAACCCAAAAAGAGAGAATTTTACAAAAATATCAAGAAGCATATTTATCTGTAAAAGATGCTACCGAATTTTTTGAGATGGCAAAGAGTGAAAATGATGAAGAGTCTTTAGAAATGATATTTGAAGATGCTAACTCTCTTAGTGAAAGTATAAATGCTTTAGAGGTTACTATGATGTTAAGTGGAGAGCATGATAGTAATAATGCTATTATATCTATTCACCCCGGGGCTGGAGGAACAGAGAGTCAAGATTGGGCTAGTATGTTATATAGAATGTATCTTAGATGGGCTGAAAGAAAAGGGTTTAAGGTTGAGGGGCTTGATTATCAAGCAGGAGATGAAGCAGGGATTAAAGATGTAAGTTTTATTATTAAGGGTGAAAATGCTTATGGATACTTAAAAGTAGAAAATGGAATACACCGTTTAGTTCGTATCTCTCCTTTTGATAGTAATGCAAAAAGACACACCTCTTTTAGTTCTGTTATGGTCTCACCTGAAATTGATGATGATATAGATATTGAGATAGAAGATAAAGATATAAGAGTAGATACATATAGAGCTTCGGGTGCAGGAGGGCAACATGTAAATAAGACAGAGAGTGCCATTAGAATTACACATATAGAAACTAATATTGTAGTTCAATGCCAAAACGATAGAAGTCAGCATAAAAATAGAGCTACAGCCATGAAAATGTTAAAATCAAGACTTTATGAGTATGAGAATGAAAAAAAACAGGCTAAATTAGATGGTGTTGAAAAGAGTGAAATAGGCTGGGGACATCAAATTCGTTCTTATGTTTTAGCACCATATCAACAAATTAAGGATAGTAGAAGTAATCAACCATTCTCTAATGTTGATGCTATTTTAGATGGAGATTTAGATAAGCTAATAGAGGGTGTATTAATCTCTTTAATTAAGTAGTTTAGTAATATTATTAAACAGATAGTATTATTTTTTTATATAAAAAATTATAAATAACTATGATTTTTCTATCTAATAATAATCTATAACTATTATTCACGATGAATACACAATTTAGATTTATACTATGATAATCTAATCAGAAGGATATTAAGTGAGAAATCTACATAAATTAACTATTGTGATACTATTAGGCTTAAATGTACTAACTACAGCAATAGTTGCAGATGTTGTTAAGGGTCAGAAGATATATGCCAAACAACTAAAATCTAAATGTGGAATTACAGGTAGTGCATTTGCAGGAAAACATTCTCAAGACCAATGGGAAGAGATTTATGATGCAGGTAAATTAAATGATGAAATAAAAAAAATATGTCGCGGTTACTCGTTAGATGAAAAAAGTTTGCCTCATATATATGATTTTGTGTATGAGTATGCAAATGACTCTGGAAATGTTCCAAGCATATAAGTTTTACTCGTAAAGAGGATATAATCTATCCTCTTCAAACTCTATTCTTTTTACTAAAATATCACCAATTAACTCAAGCTCTTTTTTAAATTTATCTTTATGTTTACTATATAATTCAGGGTCAGAACAGTCCTGAATAAACTTTAATGCAACCTTAGATATACCCTGCATCTCTTTACTTGCATTATCAATAAATTCTATCTTATCGTTACTATGCCTATATCTTCCATGTAGATATGAATATAGTAGGCTATCTTCAAAATTTATGTGCATTACAAGCATGATTTTTAATTGAGTTAAAATATCTTCTATCTCTTTATGGTTACGATTTGATGTAAATGAATTATATAACTCATTATAAATATTGAAAAGTTTTTTATGGTCGTTTTTTAGCTGATAAATAAGTGATGGATTGTGTTCTCTTTCCATAAAAAATTCCTGATATTTTAGATTGATATTATTATACAATATTTTAACCAAAAAATTAAAGTATTTTTTTAATTTATATAAAAGTGTTTTTATATAATATTTTTTGTTGTTTTTTAGTAAACTTCTGATATAATCTTATTATGTAAAATAAATTTAAGGAGTTTCTTTATGAAAAATATTCTTCATACTCTAATAATGGGGTTATTAACAATTTTCTCTGCTTATTTATATATATTAGCAGATACCCCAATACCACAAACGATTATTGTAAAAGAAGAGCCTCTAATTAATGTAAAGTTAGAAGAGAAAGAGAGCCTTAAATATTTAAACTATCTAAGAGTTAATGCTGGTTTAATACCTCTAACATTAA
>Ga0256842_1001788_pt1 | contig 16576 bp, 19 predicted proteins | sample 4559240metaG_FD_185973 | JGI IMG/M metagenome (GOLD analysis project Ga0256842, IMG submission 185973) | Hydrothermal vent microbial communities from Guaymas Basin, Mexico - 4559-240 | ecosystem: Environmental > Aquatic > Marine > Hydrothermal vents | place: Mexico: Guaymas Basin | collected...
TACACCAATTGTAAACTCTGCATGTTTATCAAGAGTATGTTTTACTTTCATATTCATAACAGCCCAACCAGCTAACTCTTGTTCACCATTATCTTTATCAAAGTTATCCCATTTATCAGAAGCTTGCATCTCTAATGTAGCGATAGAGTTATTTGCATATTCATAATTTAGAGCTACATTACCGCGAAGTGGTGCCATATCTGCTAAGTCTTTATCACTTTGACCTGCAAGGGCTTTATCTTTTTTACCTCGTTTATAAGATACACCAGCATCTAAACTAATATCATCAGTTGCAAAATAAGAGGATGAAATCTCCCCACCATATACATATGCATCTATATTTTCAAATGCATTAGCAGCTACACCTTTTTTGATATAAATATAATCATCTAGCTGAGAGTAAAAAGTTTTAATTTTAAAAGTAAAATCATCATTATTTATCTCATATCCTAAATCTATTTCATTGTTTGTTGTTTGTTTAAGATTAGGAGTTCCAATCATATTTGAACCCTTAGTAAAGTATAACTCTCTAGCATCAGGCACACGAGAAGCTGAACCAAGACCTAAAAATACTTTATTATCTTTGTTGATATGATAAGTTGTTACAATATTCGCCCCGACAGCGCTATAATCTTTTCTATCTTGTGTTGCATGTGTTATCTTAGTATCATCATATCTAGCACCAATCTTGATATTTAAATCACCAAAACTCTTATCAACTTTTGCAAAAATTGCACCATTTTTAGTCTTTGCATCATCTATACTTTTGATAGTGCCTATACCAGTAGTTGTATTGTAGTACTTACCATCCCATTTTCTTTCACTTCCATCAACCCCAAGCAATAATTTGTAGCTACTCAAATCAAATGTACTTTTTAACTTTATACCCTGCATATCAGTGCTAAGGTCATTAGTTGTATCTTTTGCAGGATTATTAGAAGCATTTCTATATTTTGTACTCATTGGATGTTTAACATCTGAAACATAGTACTGAAGATTTATATTTTTGTAAAAATTATTAATATTATCTATATTATACTCAACACTATAAATATTTGAATCATCATACATAGCATCCATTGGAGTATTTCCATATAAAATATCATCACTTCTATTTCCAGTATAACTCAAACGAAGTTCATGATCCTCAGCTAGTGATATAAACATCTTAGTCATGATACTTTTTTTAGTATATGCATCCATATCATGATATTGAGATTTATATTTATTTCCAGCTACAGCTTTTTTATCTACCTGCTCAGCAATAGTATTACCATCACCATCTTCATATTGTTTAGAATTTTCATAAGATGCAGATACTAACATACGGATTTTATCGTTACCACCACTCATAGTAGCTCCAACTTTTTTATATCCCCATGAACCCATACCAAGATTTAACTCACCCTTTAACTCTTTTGTAGGTTTTTTAGTTTTTATTTTAAGTCCACCACTCATTGTTCCATATGTTTCAACATCATATGGTCCTTCGATAACTTCAACACTATCAATCTGATTTGCAAGTATATGTGATACTGGTGGATCCATTCTGTTTGGACATGCTCCGTAAACTTTTGTACCGTCAACATCAATAGAGATATTATCACGCTTTTGCCCACGAATAAAGATATCATTTGCAATCCCAGAACGACGGTTCATATCTATACTTGGAACTGATGAGCTTAGTGCTTGAGCTAAATCTGCTGACACTTCAGCATTTTGTGCAACTTCTGTAATCACAGTAGATTCTACACTAACTTCATCTAAAACTATATCTTCTCCATATAAGCTAGTAATTAGTACTAATGATAATGGTATTATTTTTTTTCTTAACATCTTCAAACCTTAAAACTTTAATTAATCTAATGATATAAAAGAAGTGTTAATTTTGTGTTAATTTTAATCAAGATATAATTTCAAGATGACAACAAAAGAAAAAATAAAAAAAACAATTTTAATATCCATAGCATTTGGATTGTCTACCTACTTGCTTATTAATGGCTTTGCCATGTTAAACCAATAAGTTTGATATAATTCTTTCATGGCTTACATTACTCTAAATAAAAACAATTTTTTCAACAACCTAGATATTATAAAAAAACAAACAAAAGATATAGATAAAATTGCCCTAGTTTTAAAAGATAATGCTTATGGTCATGGACTTATGGAAATAGCTACTTTAGCAAAAGAATATGGCATCACAAAAGCAGTAGTTAGAACTTATGAAGAGGCTCTACATGTAGAGAGTTATTTTGAATACATTTTAATTTTAGCAGACTTTCCTAAAGAATATAAAAATAAATTTAGATACACCATAAACGATATAAACTCTATAAACAGATTCCCACAAAATACAAAAGTTGAGCTAAAAATAGATACAAATATGCATCGTAATGGCATCTGTACCTCTAACATAAAAAATGCCTTTGAAAAAGTTAAAAAGGCAAACTTAAAACTTGAAGCTGTTTTTACACATCATCGTTCAGCTGATGAACTTACTAGCGAATGGTTTACTCAAAATGATATATTTAAAACTGTGAAAATTAAGAGCGAAAAACTAGCTTTAGAATTTGGCTTTAACAAACTTAGATTTCACTCTGCTAACTCTGCTTCACTCTTTAGAACTCAAAACTTTAATGAAGATATGGCAAGAGTTGGCATAGCAGCTTACGGGTGTATGGAGCTTCCAAATGCTCTACATGTAGAGGGCTTTAAAAGTGTTTTATCTCTTTATGCAAACAAAATCTCTTCAAGAGAATTAAAAAAGGGTGAGCGTGTTGGATATGGTGCTACTTTCACAGCACAAAAAGATATAACGGTAAGTAATTATGATTTTGGTTATGCTGATGGTTTTATGCGTATCAACTCAAACAACTACACTACACCAAATAATGAAAAACAAATTGGAAGAATTTCTATGGATAACTCTTCATTTATTTCAAATAAAGATAAAATCCTAGTTTTTAATGATGCAAAAAAAGTAGCTAAATCATCTAAAACTATAAGCTATGAAGTATTAACCTCACTAAATGCTCATATAAAGAGAAAAATAATTATAGTTTAAGAATTTATCTTTATAACAGCATTAGAACAGATAACTCCATCTACACCAAGCAAAGCTAACTCTTCTATATCTTTTTCATCTTCAATACTTACTAATATTTTAGAATCAAAGAGGTAAGTATCTGCTAGATTTTGTGCAGTTTTTGCAAGTTCTTTATCCAGGACTAAATAACTTACTCCCAATGCATTACCATATACTATACTTTTAATATCCTCTACATGTAAAGCTACTTTCACATCGTTTACAACAGCATGTTTGATTATGTCAAGATTATCTTCACTGAAATCTACATATACAGTAGAAGATACTGGTGTATTATTTATAGCATCTATGCTCGATATATGATAGAAATTTTCACCATCTATAAATCTATGACCAAAAAACAACATTATGCTTTTTCCAAACATTCAGTAGAACAATAGTATTTACCACCACTAAGAAGTGCATCATCAAGCTCACAGTATACGCTACATGTAGAGCACTGAACCATCTCATTAGATAGTTTTTTATCTTTTTCTTTATTGTTATTTTGTTTCTTTGTCACACTTGGACTTTTTTTTATAAAAAACACATAAATTGCCGTAACTACACCAATAACCAAAAGCCACTTAATCATACATCTTCTCCAATTAATAAATAATGTCTATTTTTAGTTTTTATAACTTTATGATTTAACTCTTCATCAACCTCATCATAAACTCTTTCACCCTTGTAAAAAAGAAGCATAGATTTTTCATCACGAAAATTCTCACTAAGTTTTAAAAGCATATTTGTATCTGTAACTGCGCGAGATGTTACAAGTTCAAATATTTTACTCTCCATCTCTTCAACTCTTTTTTTCACAACCTTAACATTTTTTAAATCTAAATCAGCCTTTACAAACTGTAAAAAAGATGCCCGCTTTTTAAGTGGTTCTACAAGAGTCACTTCCACATCAGGTAGTGCTATAGCTAAAATCATACCAGGAAAACCAGCACCAGTACCTATATCTAAAAGATTTTTACTCTTTGGTAAAAAGCTAACAGGAAAAACAGCATCATAGATAAACTCATCTATAGTTTTTTCATCTTTTGCACCAGTTAAGTTATGAATCTTATTCCATTTAAAAAGTAACTCTTTATATTTTTGAATATTATGAAAAAAGTTATCTGGTAAATCTATTTTGTCATTTTGTAGGGTTAATTTTAGATCCACTAAAGTACCTTCTTTTCTTTAAATTTATCTATTAGCTCATATTCTTTTAAAGTATATGTCCCATGTCATCACGTTTCACATCCAAATAAAATGCATTAAACTCGTTAGGTTCCATAACAATTGGCATACGCTCAACTATCTCTATGTCACTAATACTATTAACTTTATCAGGATTATTAGTCAGCAATTTTATCTTATGAATATTAAAATGATGAAGTATATAAGTAACAATCTCATAAGTTCGCTCATCTGCTGCGAAACCCAACTGATGATTTGCCTCTACTGTATTTAGTCCATTATCTTGAAGTGCATAAGCATTTATCTTATTTAAAAGACCAATATTCCTACCCTCTTGACGGAGATAGATAACCATCCCATTACTTTTTTCAGCAAGTTTAAGAGCATATTCTAACTGCTCACCACAGTCACATTTCAAAGAGCCAATAGCATCACCAGTCAAACATTCCGAATGAACCCTTACTATTGGCACTTCATCTAAGTTTTCTTTATAGATAACTAGATGCTCTTTTTGACCCTCTTTAAAGGCTTTTACTTTAAAACTACCAAACTTTGATGGTAAGTTTGCTACATTTGAAATATCAATATTCAATTATATACCCTATTTTTAACTTTAAAACGATAAAATTTTAAATAATTATAGCAAAAAAAAGGTTTATTAATGTTTCAAAGATTTCGTCGTACTCGTTTAAATACTCATCTTCGCGCACTAGTGCGTGAGACAACCGTAACTACAAATGATTTTATCTATCCACTTTTTGTTCGTTCAGGGGAAGGAATCAAAACAGAAGTTTCATCTATGCCAGGTGTTTTTCAAATGAGTTTGGATGAGATTTTAAAGGAGTGTGTAGAGCTTAAAAAACTTGGGCTTTACTCTATCATTTTATTTGGTATTCCTGATGTAAAAGACTCTATCGGTAGTGATTCTTTATGTGAACATGGCATCATTGCTTCAGCTATTAAAGCTATAAAAAAAGAGCATCCAGATATGTTTGTTGTAACTGACCTTTGTTTTTGTGAATACACAGACCATGGGCATTGTGGAATTATTGATGTTGAAAAAGAGACTGTAGATAATGACGCAACTTTAGAAATCTCAGCACAACAAGCAATAATCCATGCTAAAGCTGGTGCAGATATGATAGCCCCATCAGGAATGATGGACGGAATCATAGAGACACTTAGAACTGCTTTAGATGAAAACGGTTACGAAAACTTACCAATTATGGCATACTCTACTAAATTTGCTAGTGGGTACTACGGACCATTCCGTGATGTAGCAGAATCAACTCCATCTTTTGGCGACCGTGCATCATATCAAATGGATCCAGCAAATCGTCGTGAAGCGATAAATGAATCTATCTCTGATGAAGCTCAAGGTGCAGATATCTTGATGGTAAAACCAGCCCTTGCTTATCTTGATATAGTTCGTGAGATAAAAGATGCAACAGCACTCCCGATGGCTGTTTATAATGTAAGTGGTGAGTATGCTATGCTTAAACTAGCAGGCAAACATGACTTAATTGATTATGATAGAGTTGTAATGGAGACTATGATCTCTTTTAAACGAGCTGGTGCTGATATAATCATATCTTATCACGCAAAAGAAGTTGCAAAACTACTTCAAAAGTAAATTACGCTATAATTACCGCTTTTTTAAATAATAGCGCAATGCAAGGATATAAGTTGAGACATTTTTTAACACTTAAAGATTTTACAAAAGAAGAGATATTAGAGATAATAGATATCGGACTTGAAATCAAAAAGAACCTAAAAAACAAAGTATATAAAAAAGAGTTAGATATGCAAACTCTTGGTATGATTTTTGAAAAAAGCTCAACTCGTACTCGCGTTAGTTTTGAAGCTGGAATGTTTCAACTAGGTGGACATGCACTATTTTTATCTAACCGCGATATTCATCTTGGTCGTGGTGAGCCTGTAAAAGATACAGCGAGAGTAATAAGCTCTATGTGTGATATGGTGATGATTAGAACCTTCGAGCACTCTATGATAGAAGAGTTTGCTTCTTACTCTTCTGTACCAGTCATAAATGGTCTTACTGATTCTTTTCACCCTGTACAACTTTTAGCTGATTATATGACTTTAGTGGAGCACTCTGCTGAAAAAAATATAGTTGCGGCTTATGTTGGTGATGGAAACAATATGACTCACTCTTGGATGATGCTAGCTGCAAAACTTGGTTTTGAGTTACGAATTGCCACTCCAAAAGGTTATGAAGTTGATGCAGAAGTTTTAGCAGATGCCTTAGAGATTGCAAAAGAGAGTGGAGCAATCATCTCTACATGTAATAATCCTAAAGAGGCCGTAAAAGGTGCTACAGTTGTAACAACAGACACTTGGACTTCAATGGGACAAGAGGAAGAAAAAGAGAAACGAATTAAAATCTTTAATGGCTTCATAGTTGATGAAGATTTAATGAGTTTAACAAACAATGCACAATTTTTACACTGTCTTCCAGCATACAGAGGTCTAGAAGTGAGTGAAGAGATTTTTGAAAAACACTCTAAGATAGTTTTTAATGAAGCCGAAAACAGACTTCATGCTCAAAAAGGCTTAATGGTTTGGTTAGATAAACAAAGATAGTTTATCTCCATTTAGGTAACTGCTAGTTAAACCTCTTGTTATTTTTGTAGCTTAATATCTTATGCCTGTAACTTCTCTAATTTTTTGGATTGTAGGCATTGCAATATTTCTAGCTTTATCTGCTCCAGCTTTTAATATATCTCTAACTTCATCTTGATTGGCAGCATAGTATTCTCTTTTTTCACGATATTCTTTAAAATATTCCCACATAACTTCTGCTAGATACATCTTAAAGTGTCCGTGTCCTTCACCACCAGATGTATATCTATCTTGAAGTGCTTTTAAGTTGTCACCCTCTAAAAATAGTTTTGCCATATTGTAAACATTACAATTTTCAAACTCTTTTGGCTCCTCCATAGATACATTTTCAGTTATAATTTTTTTGATGGTTTTTAGTTGTTTTTTCTCTTCCCCAAAGATATTTACAATATTCCCATAAGATTTACTCATCTTTTGTCCATCAATCCCAGGGACTGTTTGAACCTCTTCTTGCACACGAAACTCTGGCATAACTAAAATCTCACCGTATTGGTTGTTAAATTTAGTTGCAATATCACGAGCAATCTCTACATGTTGGATTTGATCTTTTCCAACAGGGACAACTTCACTTCCAAATATTAAAATATCTGCAGCCATTAGGACAGGATAAGAAAATAAAGAATGATTTGTAGCTTGCCCTCGAGCTGTTTTATCTTTATAAGAATGAGCACGTTCAAGTAAACCCATTGGTGTAAAACCTGAAAGTATCCAATAAAGTTCTAGCACTTCTTTTACATCTGATTGCACCCAAAAAGTTGATTTTTCTGGGTCAATTCCAAGCGCTAAAAAATCTGTAGCACATTGCATTGTAAGTTTGCTTAGTCTTTCTCCATCTGGAACTGATGTCATAGCATGATAATTTGCTATAAATGCAAAAGTTTCAGAGTTTTTTTGTGCTTCAACCATTTGTTTAATTGAACCAAAATAGTTTCCAATATGTAAATCACCAGATGGTTGTATACCTGTAAGTACTCTCATTTTTATTCTCACTTCATAAATATTATAAATTTTTGTGACATTATACATTCTTTAACTATTTTTTGCTATCATTAAGTAACAAAGAGAATCAGTTTCTCTTAAATTTTGAAAAATCAAAGGATACATTATGAATGTACAAGTTCACGCAAAAGATTTAACACTTCAAGCTAACACAAGAGCTCACATCGAATCTGCAATAGAGAGTTTCACAAAATACTCTTTAGATATAACATCAGTAAATGTACATGTAAATGCAGAAAAAAAAGGAGTATCAATTGAATTTGATATTCATGTAGCTCACGAACAAGCAATTGTGATTTCCCAATCAGATGATAATCTTGATACTGCTATTGACCTAGCAATAGACAGAGCAACTAAAGCACTTCGTCGTTTACATGACAAAGTAGTTTCACACCAAAGTGGTTCAGTAAAAGATTTAGAAACACTTGATGCTTAATCCTTTAGTAAGAGATATTTAGATGGATTATTATTTATGGATTGTTACTTTTCATATAATGTCAGTTTTATCATGGATGTCGATGTTATTTTATCAACCAAGATTATATGTATATCATACTGAACATAAAAATAAACCAGATTTTGTTGAAGTTGTAAAGATTCAAGAGTACAAGATGTATAAGTATATAGGTCTTCCTGCAATGTGGGCAACTATTATTAGTGGGGGTTTGATGTTATACCTTAGACCTGATTTATTACAAGGCGATGGATGGATGCATGCTAAAATCTTGGTAGTTATTGTATTAGTGGCATATTCATTCTCTTTAGAGCATTATAGAGTTCAGCTTGAAAAAGAAAACTATTTTAAAAGTGGAAACTTTTTTAGAGCTTATAATGAAGTGCCAACTGTATTGTCTTTACTAATTGTAGGGTATGTGATTACTAAAACATTTTCTTTAACTTTTACTTTTATAACCTTAGCAATTGGTGCTTTTGTGATTTATAGAGTTACAAAACAGACACCCAAAGCTGCGTAAACTACTTAATGTACCATTGGCTCTATTCTTGAGCTACGGTAAACTTTTTAAAAAAAGTTCTCTGCACTCAAAGCCAATGGCACTATTTCTCACCCTTTTTCTTAGCTTTAAATAATAATGGAACACCAGTAAAGTTAAAAGTCTCACGTAATTTATTTGTCAAGTATCTTCTGTAGGTGAAGTGAAGACCTTTTGGTTTATTCATAATTATTGCTATTCTTGGTGGTCTTGTTTCGTATTGTGTCGCATAGTAGATACGAATAACTTGACCATGCATAGAAGGGAGTTGATGTCTTCTCATCGCTTTGTCCATCGCATCATTTAACTGACTTGTAGTGATACGCTGAGAATAGTTTTCATTTATCTCTAAAATCATCTCATGAAGTTTATGTACACGTTGATTTGAAAGTGCAGAAAGAGTGATAATAGGTGCATAAGCTAAGAACTTAAATCTATCTCTAACACTTTGAATAATCTTGTCATGTTCTGTACGCTTAGCAATATCCCACTTATTTAAAACAATGATACAAGCAAGTCTATTACTATCAACAAGTCCCGCTATCTTTTCATCAAGGTCTAAAAAAGGCTCAGATGCATCAAGTACTACTAAAGCCATATTAGAGTTATCAAGCATCTCCGTTGTACGCATAAGTGCATACTTTTCAATACCTACAATTTTTCCACGACGACGAAGTCCAGCAGTATCAACAAATGTAAGTTGCTTACCGTTATACTCTATACTCTCATCAATAGGGTCAATAGTTGTTCCTGCGACTGAAGAAACAACAGAACGCTCTTCGCCAAGTAATGCGTTTAGTAATGAAGATTTACCTACATTTGTGCGACCAATTATAGATATTTTTATATGATTAACATCTTCTTCATTAAACTCTTTAATCTTATCATTTTGTGCGAAGATAGAACCATCATCAATAATGCCATCCATCTCATCATCATCCCAATATGTAAAACCATCATCCTCTTCATTTTTATCTTCTACATTTGCAAAGAAATCCTCATCAGACAAATCTTCACCAATTACCCTCATCTCTTCTTCTGGTTCCTCTTCATCATCTTCCTCTTTAATGATGTCAGAATCAGGAATCTTTGAAGCTATCCAATCAAGAAGTTCTACCGTATTTCTATTATGAGATACTGAGATCCCAAAAATTGCGTCAGTTCCAAACTCATAATAATCCCAAAGTTTTTCTTTCATCTTGTCATTATCAATCTTATTTACAACAAGAGCCATATCCTTGCCCATAGATTGAAGTTCATAGAAAAGTTTCTTATCTTCATCTTCTGGGATACCCTTACCATCAACCATATAAAGAATAATATCTGCTTGATAAGCTGCTTTAAGAGACATCTCTTTAATCTTGTCAAAAAGTTCGCAACCTTGATCTAATCCACCAGTATCTAACAAAAGTGCTTGTTTGTTTATGATTGTCACATGACGTCTTTTGACATCTCTAGTTGTTCCAGCTACATCAGCAGTGATTGCATCTCGTCTTTTAACTAGTCTATTAAAAAGTGAACTTTTACCAACATTTGGACGACCGATAATAGCGATTTTTTTCATGAATATAACCTTGGCTTAGAGTAAAAAATATGTACATTTAATATGTATTAATTATGAAATTATATCTAAATTACTTAAGTTAAAAAATTGAATTGAAAAGTTGAGGATGAAACCCTCTAAAAAGAGAGTTTTAATTATTTGGTATCAGCCAAATATAAAAGTCGTTATTTTTTGGATTTCTCCAAGTTTTTTCTATTCTAGCACTTATATTATTAACATCTGCAGAAACAGATGTTTGAGTATCAAATGTAGAACTATATCTTCCACCAGCCTCATGTTGAGAACCGATAGAAGCAGTTTTAATAGATGCAGCTTTCGCTTTTGCTAACATTTTTAAAGCACGGTCATGAGCAGCCTCTTCTTGAGCCGCATTTCCACGCATATGAGTAGCACACATTCCAACAACACCTTGAGAATGATTATGTATCCATTCTGGCTTAGTACTTTTTGGCTTAGGAGATTCTCCACATCCAGAAAAAAAGACTAAAGCCATTAAAAAACTAATAAGAACTTTCATTAGTTAGTTGGGAACTCTTTATCAAGTGCATCTAAAGCTTGTTTAGATTGAAATTGTTGCCATAAAGCATCTTCATTATTATGACTTGAAGCTTGAGTTATAGTTTTTTTAACAGCTTTGTTTACAAGTGTATCATCAACTGCAACTAACACATATAGTGTTCCTGTTTTTCTAGAAGTATACTCTTTTACTTTTCTTGAACCAGAAAGGTCAATTTTAGTAAGTTGCTTTGTAACAGAAGTAGATACTGCATCTAAAGTTTCATTATCACCGTTTCCAGTTGATCTCATGAAATCTTCCATTTTTGCTTTAACTTGAACTTTCATTTGAGCTGAAAGCTTAGCGCGAGCTCTAGCAATAGCTTGTTGAACCTTCATTGATTCATTTTTAGAAGTACCAATACCCACAGCTGCATAAGTAGCACCCTCTATTGATGAGTTACATACCCACTCAGGTACAACTTCACCACCTTTATAACAACGCTCATCTAACTCATCTGATGGTGTTGCTTCTTTGTTACATGCAGTAAAACTTGCTGCCATTAGACCTATTAGAGCGATTTTTGAAATAGTTTTGATCATTTGTTGATCTCCTTTTATTTTTAGTATGCTGATTGTAGCAGTTTTAATCTTAAACATTATTTAGTTTTAATTACAAAAAATATTTATTAACGCAATGAATAATAATGATTATTTCGTAAATCCAATAAAATCAAATATCCCAAGTTTTTTTATTTTATAATCTAAATGTATTGCTGCCTGCTCTTTTGCTTCTTTAGCATTTTTTCTAGATTTACCTACAAATGTATGTTGTCTAAATTTTATTTTCTTTTTTTCACTATTAAATGTAGTTAATTTTACTAAAGTTTTAGATTTATTAAATGTATAATCTTGAGAGTTCTCAGTCTTTGATGTAACTAATAATTTAAAATTATTTTTAGAGTTTATATCATTGTCTACATGTAGACCTTCACTTTTTATCGCATTTTTTATACTATGAGAAAATATTCTTGAATTACCATCAGTAAGTATGTAAAAGTGAATACCATTTCTTAAATCTTCATATTCTTTTTTTATTTTATTTAAGAAAGCAAACTCATCAGCTGAACTATAAGTTGATATCAAAAACTCTTTATACTCAGCTAAAGAAACTAAAGCAGGAAGCTCTTTAATTGCAAGTTCTAGTGCCATATACCGTTCTATCGCATTTTTGTTTAAAGATTTTTTATATGCTTCTTCTGCTCTATGCAATTTTATATCTGAAATAATTTTAATCCGATTGAATAAATCTATACGAGGTATACTAATAAGCACAAGTTCCTTACCTTGAAATGTCTTAGTTTTTTCAAGTTTTATTCTACTAAAAGATAAACGATTTGCTATCTCTTTATTATGCTCTTTAATTTTTACTAATGTTTTTTTATCCATAGCTTTTAATAGATTATTTTTATTATTTACTTGAGTGCTTAAACTTTCACGCATATTAACTATAGCTATTTTTTTGGCTTGTTCTACGCTATCTGATGAAGCCACTGCATAAAAAAGTTTATAATCAACTGGAACTTGAGTATACCAACTAGGTTTAGTATCTGGTTTTGGTTTAGAACAACCAGCCATAATAATTATGAAAATTGTTAAAATAATATTTTTATACATAAATTTAAATTCCTAATATTTTTCTAAAATTCTATCTAAGTTAGTTTAAAACAAGTATAATGCTACTCGATGAAATATTACTCATATGAAAATTTTAAAATCGATACTAATAGCCTTATACAAAGATGTAAAACTACTAAATTTGATACTATTATTGGTATTGCCAGAGGTGGACTAACACTTTCTCACGCTGTTGCTGAAGGATTAAATATCCGTGATGTTCAAACTATTCGCACAGAACTATATGATTCTACATGCAAACGAGATGAGATAAGTTTGTTTGGTGAATGTTTATTTAGTGATGTTAAAAATGTACTTGTTTTAGATGATATAGCAGATAGTGGTGAGACCTTAAAAGTTATTATGAATGATTTAAAAAGTAAAAATTCAAATATCAATTTTATATCTGCTACTTTATTTTATAAAAAAACATCTATCTATGAACCAAATATTTGGATAAATGAAGCAGATGATTGGATAGATTTTTTCTGGGAGAGTGACTTTAAAAGTTAAGAGTACTCTTTGTTTGAAAATCATTTTCATAAATATATTTTGCTATATCTCTCAACATCTCTGCATCAAAACCAAGCTGAGGCATAAGGCTATATTTTTTAATAGCGTCACGCATCAAAGAAGTTTCGGTATTCGGATTTAAAACCCATTTTGACATATAATCTACAAAATCTTCTTTTGTAACAAATGCACTTTTATATCTGCTTTGTATCTCAAACATCGATGGTGCAGATTTAGCCTTTGTGTTTTTATGACAGGTTATGCAATTTCCATTATACAGTAATGAACTCATATTATCAGCCTTTACATCAACACCATACGCTACATGTAGAGCTAAAAACAAAATAAATAAAAATCTCATTTTATTTTCTTGATTCTTCTATCATCTCATAAGCTTGATTTATCTCTTGAGTTTTAGCAGTAGCTTCTTGCATATATTCATCAGATTTTCCTTGAGAAGCTATGATATCTGGATGATATTGACGAACAAGTTTTTTATAAGCTTTTTTAATCACTTTCATATCATCATCTTTACTTACACCAAGGACTGCATAAGCATCATCTATACTTGCTTTTGGCTGGATATTTTGCATCATTTTTTCAAACTGATCAAAGATTTTATGATACAGATTAGGATCAAATTCTAAAGCCTGTGCAATTGTTTGAAGTATATCTTCTTCACTTTGTGAACACTCACCATCAATAAATGCAAGTTGAATTAAAAAACCCATAAATTGTTGTTGTTTAGCTTTATCTCTTTTAGTAGATGCTCCGAGTCTTTGAGCTATTGATTGAGTATCATCACTCCTATCTTTTTCCTCATTAAATATCTCTTTTAGTATATCTTTAGTTTTTTGAGGCTCTGGAAATACTGCAGATATATCATCAAACATTATCCCAACAAGTTGAGCTTCAAGAGCATCAACTTTCCCATCAGCTTTTGCAACTTTAGCAACAAGTGCTACAAATAAACCTAAATCACTATTTTTTAATGATTCTTTATTTACCGCAAAATTTTTAAAAGCTTTTTGTGAATACTCTGTATATTTTGAATATGATTTAAAAACTGAATAAAAAATATATCCTAAAACTGCTAATACTATTAAATTTCCCATAACCTACCTTTTTTTAATTGTATAATTATACTTATGAAAAGAATACAACAATTAAATACAGGCATAAAATATATGCTTATAGCCTCTTTTACTTTCGCAATCATGGGCGCTTTTGCAAAATTATCAGCACAATATATGTCATCACTTGAAGTTGTATTTTTTAGAAATGTTTTTGGTGTAGCTATTATTGGTTTTGCAATTTTAAGAAAACCAATGAATCATGTTGGGGGTAAACCATTTTTACTTATTTTTCGTGGAACTATGGGTTTTGTAGCACTTCTTGCATTTTTTTACAATATCGCACACATACCTCTTGGCGATGCTATGACTTGGTCAAAAACTTCACCAGTTTTTACAGCTATTTTTGCATTTTTATTTTTAGGTGAAAAACTAAACTACAAAGCTTGGATTGCCATATTTGTTGGGTTTATTGGCATAGTTCTCATAACTTCTCCAAGTGAAATTGGATTTTCAAAGTATGATTTACTTGGGTTATTTTCAGGAGTTGGAGCAGCTTTAGCCTACACATCCATAAGAGAATTAAAAAAGTTTTACGATACTCGCGCCATAGTTTTATCTTTCATGGGGATTGGAACACTTGGACCAATCATACTATTTTTTATATCTAACTCTCTACATGTAGAGGGCTTAGACTTTATTTTAGGTAAATTTATTATGCCAAGCGGTATTGTTTGGTTTTATGTTATTGGGATGGGGTTATTTGCTACACTTTCGCAAGTTTTAATGACAAAAGCTTATGGACTAGAAAAAGCTGGCGTTATTGGTGCAGTTAGCTATAGTAACATTTTATTTTCTATTATTGTTGGTGTAACACTAGGTGATAATTTACCAAATCTAATCACTACTTTTGGGATTATTTTGATCGTATTTGCGGGGATAATGGTAGCTAAAGCTAAGTAAGATATAATATCATTGCTCCTAGCAAAAGCTAGGGCAACAATCTCAACAGAAGGAGAAACTTATGAAAAAGTTTCACCTCAAGTTGACTTTTATTGTTTGGCGACTTAAAGTCAACTTTGAGCTAAAGAGGGTTTAACCCTCTTTGCCTTGTTGAGATTATACAATAAATTAAATAAATTTACAAAATAGACAAAAATTAGGAACAACTATGACATTACTTGCAGGACCTTGTGTTATTGAAAGTGAAGAAAATATTTTTAAAATTGCTAAAGCTTTAGAGATTTATCAAAATGATGACTCTATTGACTTCTTTTTTAAAGCCAGTTTTGACAAAGCAAATCGTACATCTTTAGAGTCTTTTCGTGGACTTGGAATAGATGAGGGTTTAAGAATACTTCAAAAAGTAAAAGATGATTTCGGATATAAAATCGTAACAGATGTTCATGAATCAACTCAAGTTGAACAAGTTGCAGCAGTTGTAGATATGTTACAAATTCCAGCTTTTTTATGCCGTCAAACAGATTTACTTGTAGCTTGTGCGAAAACAGACAAACTTATAAACATCAAAAAAGGGCAATTTTTAAGCGGTGATGCTATGCTTTACCCTGTTTTAAAAGTTCTTCAAACTCGTGGATGTAACGAGGCTACTTATGAAAATTCTAAAAAGCATGGCGTATATCTTTGTGAACGCGGAAATAGCTTTGGATATGGAAATATGGTTGTAGATATGAGAAACCTTGTAACTATGCGTAACTTTGCACCAGTTATCTTTGATGCTACTCACTCAGTTCAAATGCCAACTGCACAAGATGGTAAAACTGGTGGAGACAGCTCAATGGTTCCATACTTAGCAAGTGGAGCTGCTGCTGTTGGAGTTGATGGTTTCTTTATGGAGACACATTTTGACCCAAGCATAGCTTTGAGTGATGGTCCAAATATGATAAAATTAGACGAATTAGAAAAATTAGTAAATAAAATTAAAAAAATACAGGAGATATAAGAATGAATTTAATAGAGGGTAAGTTAAAAGTTACAAACGGGAAAAAAATAGCAATAGTAAGTACAAGATGGAATCACTTTATTGTTGACAGATTAGTAGAGGGTGCCAAAGATGCATTTGATCGTCATGGTGGAGATGAAGCTGATTTAACTCATGTACTAATTCCAGGAGCATTTGAACTTCCAATGATAATTGATAAACTTTTAGCAAGTGGTAAATATGACGCAATTTGTGCGCTTGGTGCAGTTATTCGCGGTTCAACTCCTCACTTTGACTATGTATCTGCTGAAGCTACAAAAGGTATCGCAACTATGAGTTTAAAGTACCAAAAACCAGTATCTTTTGGACTTCTAACAACTGACACTATCGAGCAAGCAATTG
>Ga0256842_1001789_pt1 | contig 16571 bp, 14 predicted proteins | sample 4559240metaG_FD_185973 | JGI IMG/M metagenome (GOLD analysis project Ga0256842, IMG submission 185973) | Hydrothermal vent microbial communities from Guaymas Basin, Mexico - 4559-240 | ecosystem: Environmental > Aquatic > Marine > Hydrothermal vents | place: Mexico: Guaymas Basin | collected...
CATAAGTGAGAAGGCCTCATCACTATCAACAATCAGCAATGTTCTCCAAACACTCGCATCGGTCGAATGGCCTAGGGAGCCCTCGCGTGCGGTGACCGCTAATCGCGTACTGGGGTGGCTCATACGCGAGGTCCTACGCTCAACACGGGCAACCCCCTCAATGACGATCGTGACTATTCTCGATGTTGTTGACGAATCCGACCTAGTAATGTTAGCGTTACTTAAAAGGTGGATTGAGGCACAAGGTCATAAATTCACGGCGATCGCTATGCCGCCGCCCTTACTCAGGGTTGCTGGCGGGGACACAGATCCTAGCAACTTAAATGAAGCAAGGAAGGCCGTGACTCAGACGTTACAGTTATCGCGAGCATATGGTGTGGGCATCCTTACCACATACTCGCTCAGCGAGGTATCGAGAGTAATAACTGCAACGTTTAGGGTTTAATCATTCTCTCCCTACTCCTTACAAACTTGAGTGATAACTTAAGGAACTCTCTACTCCAGGGCGATAGTGCAAGTACCACAATACCATAGAGTGTTAATCCTATCAGTGTATGCACTATGAGTGTGGGTGCGTCATGCCAAAAGCTTTTAACTAGAATGCCGGAAGCCCCGCTAACGAGCATGTACAGGCTCATTACGACTCCCCCGACAATACCAGCCACGGTTTCGCGTCTAGGGAAAGAGAACTCCACCTTATTCTTAGCGAGTCTATACATGTAAATCAGTAGTGGGAAGCTCGTTCCCAGCCACGCTAGGGGGTAGGGCAATACTAAGTAAGGGTTGGCTGAGAGCCCGTAAATATGAATTAACGTAAGCGTGCCAGCAGTACCTAGCCCTAACGCGACAGCGCAACGGATTAGCGAGGCCATTGGGGCCTTAAATATGGGTGTCTTACTTAACTTAACACCATGAACCTGAAGATCCGCTTTCTCTGAGGCTGAAGCTACCGTAGCTAGGAGTAGGGAGATAGTGTACAGCAATGACTCCACAGTTATTATTATGAGTAACACGTAAGCATCAACGTATGCCAGTTTGAATAAGCTAAGTATTGGTTTAGCCATCATTATTACTAAGAAGGTTATTCCTAGGTTCACAGTCATAGTTATTCGAAGGATGTCCTCAATATCATTACGGGACGGAATCCTCAGTAACTTAGGTGTTAACCCGCTTCCCAAGGCTGTTGAGCTACGCGTTATTATGCTCCGCGGCACGTAAGCTACGCCAAGGTAAGCTGTTAAGTCGGTCGAGGACGTTAACGCTGTCACTAGAGGCTTCTCTATATTGATAAGGAGACTTGAAAAGTATGAGAGAACCGATATGTAGGCGTTCTTAACTAGCACTACTATCTCCTTGCGACTAAATCTAGGCTTAGGTATGGTCACTCCCTGACGTCGTAAGAGAGCATACCTAGCGATAACTGCGGCAACGCTCCCAATAACCGAGGATATCACTACCCCCGTTAAGCCTGTCTTAATGATCACCACTAACGCATAGGCAATCACAAGCCTTGCCGTTACCCTAACCATTACTGCCTTACCTTCGATGTACGGCCTAGAACTTAGTATCACGGAACGCAGGAAATAATTGAACGCTTCACTAATCATGAGAAGTGAAGCAATAGCGAAAGCACTTAAGCCCCAACCAAGGATACTATCATACCAGAAACCCACTAGTAAGAAGATCACTAATGATATCGGGGCATAAATTAGTGTGAGGGCGTAGGCCGCTGAAACCATTGCGTACCTTTTCCTTGCGTAGAATCTAAGGGACCACATACCCCAGATCCAGTGCACCATGGACAAGACATTCACAACGCCTATTATGGTGGTCCATAACCCGTAGTCCTCCACGGGTAGCTTTCTAGCAACAACTAACGTGAAGAGCATCGTCAGCATCAGCCTGTAGACCTGGCTGATGTAATTCACTATAGTTGAATATCTCACCCTAATACTGGCAAGCTCCTCTCGAGTGTACTCAACTCCATCGTTGCTGACGTCGCTCATTACGTAGCTACGCCTCTGATTTCAAGAATAGCGGTTAGGATTTTATCTCTGAGCTTAACGCAGTAATGCCTGCGCGACTTATTATTCTGTAACATTAATAGTGTTCGGGGGTCAGTAATGCGTCGAGTTTTACTAGTAAGCATTGTTGTCGTTGTTATTGTTCTGGCAGTGGTTATCTACTATGTCACAAGCCATAACTTAGCAAGTAAGGACCCCCTTGATCCTTTGAGGAGCGTATTAGGTAACGCGCCGAACTCACTATCACTAACTAGTGCCGGTCTCAGCGCGGGATCCATGGTGCCTAAGCAATTCACCTGCGATGGCACAGATAAGTCCCCTCCCCTAAGCTGGAGTGGAGGTCCGGAGGACACGGTGTCGTATGCTGTGCTGATGTACGATCCCGACGCACCTAAGGGTACGTTCTACCACTGGGTAATCTACAATATCCCACCTAACATAACGTCACTTCCGGAGGGCATACCAAAGACCTTCAGGACTAGCTTCGGGCTTCAGTGCATTAATGACTTTGGGAGGTACGGGTACGGTGGTCCTTGTCCTCCGCATGGTTCAACACACAGGTATGTCTTCGTAGTTTTAGCACTGGATACTAAGCTTAACCTACCTAACAACACGGATACTAAGGTATTTCTTAACGCTGTTAAGGGTCATGTGCTTGCATACGGAGTCCTAGTGGTTAGCTACGGGCATTGACGTGATTAATGGATCTCATTATCCTTTAATTATTTCTTAAGCAAGTTGTGTTGGGGCGTAGAAATTGCTGTCTAAGGTGCTTGAAGCTGAGGAAGGTATTGAGAAGGTCATGGGTGATATCCTCAGGACGCTCTTCCTGTTCTCCGGCGCACTCTGGATGCCGGAGCTGATCGGTGAGTATGAGGGCTTCGTGAGAACTTTAGGTGAGGAACCCGTAGCGAAGGAAGTGCTTGAGGAAGCCCTAGGGAAGCTTAAAGATGCTGGGTTGGTCGACGTTAAGCCAGGTATTAGGGCCACGCACCTCAGCGGTGGTGAGAAGACCGTACTCATATCCCTTAAGAGAAGCCCCGAGGTGCTGGCGACACTATCCACAGATTCTAGAGTTATGAGGTACAGAAGTGAGTGGGCAAAATATATGCAACGGACATCCTTCTAAAATGCCTTAAAGCGCTAAGAAAGAGGAAAATCTTCGTTTTTAAGGTCTGCTCGATCAGCGTAGCACTTCTCAGCACATTAGGCGGCCGCCGTTAACTCCAATTGTCTGCCCCGTTATGAAGGAGGCTGCTGGGCTGGCGAGGAAGTAAACTACTTCAGCGACATCTTCTGGGCGACCGATCCTCTTTAGTGGGTGGAGTGATGCCGCACGTTCTCTCCTCTCGTGCGTGTCAAGTACTTTCTTGACTAGGTTTGTCTCAATTAGGCTAGGTGCGACCGCGTTCACCCTTATCTTGGGGGCTAGCTCTAAGGCTAGCTTCCTAGTCAGCCCTATTACTCCGGCTTTTGCTGCGTGGTACGCTATACCCGCTATGCCTGCCGTCTGCCCAACGATGCTTGAAATATTAACTATCGCTGCTGACTCACTCCTCTCTAATAACGGTAGGAAAGTTTTAGTTACTAGGAACACTCCCGTTAGGTCCACTCGGATGACTTTCTCCCAGCCTTCCAAGGTTTCTTCCCTTATCCCTTCCCAACTAATTATGCCTGCGTTATTCACTAACACGTCTAAGCGTGGGAACCTCTTGCTTAGTTCCCTGTATGCTGCGCTCACGCTTTCCGGGTCAGCGACATCCATCCTGAGTACCACTGCCTCCGCTGCCCCTCTCTTGAGGGCCTCCTCCGCCGTCTTCCGTGCCCCCTCCTCGCTACTGCGGTACGTTAACGCGATATGTGTTCCTGGCTCGGCGAAGCGAAGCACTATCGCCCTACCGATCCCTCTTGACCCACCAGTTACGAGGACGTATTTCTCGCTCAACGCGTTACTCACCCTTAATTCCTTAGGCATTGCAGGCAAAAAGGTTCGCGACGTTGATAGTGCGCAACATAATAAAGATAAGGTAAGGCCCGCCTTAAGGTTGGTGTTAAGTGTGAAACTGTTATTGCTTTCAGACATACATAGTAAGGTCTCAACCCTCCAGAGAACCTTAAGGGAAGTTAAGGATGTTAACGCTGTACTCGTTGCTGGCGATATATCATCGTATGCTGGCCTCAAGTGGAATGACGTATTGAGCATTTTATCCAGGTATTGCAGGGAAAGAGGTATCCCTGCATACGTAGTTCCGGGTAATGTTGACCCGCCAGCCTTACTTCACGCTAAGTACGATAACGTTAACGCACTGCACGTATCCACGGGCACCTTAGGTAGGTATATAGTCGCAGGTATTGGCGGAGGTATGGGATTCAGCTTCTGGGGGATTGCAAGATTAACTGATAGTGAATTTGAGAGGTTCATTAACTCGTTCTTAAGGGAGCACGGAGGTGGATTAGCTCCCTATTCATGGCTCTTACTCACTCATACACCTCCGTATGGAACGAAGTTAGACATAATGTATACGGGGGAACATGTTGGGTCAAAAGCATTAAGGAACCTGATCGAGATGCGTAAGCCCCTCCTAGTTGTTAGTGGACACATTCATGAGTCAAGAAACACTGATTACCTGGGTAGGACGATACTCGTTAACCCCGGCCCTAACTACAAAGGGTTTTACGCGCTAGCAGAGATTAATGGAATGAATGTTAATGTGGAGTTACTTAGCGTGAGGAAACTCTAATACTTCTCAGTGCTTCACGCACCTTTGGTCCGGCAGGTGAGCCTAAAGCCCTCTCCGTTAACCTGCAGAATCCACATACCTCACTTCTTGAGGGAAGTCCACAGTACCTACACCGGGTTAACTCTGTTTGAACGCGTGCTTGGCTTGCAAGGCTCTTTGCTGCTATCTTAGCTAGCGACCGCATGAACCTCAACTTGACGCCTGGGTGTCTTAAGTCGAGTTCGTAGAGGAACTTCCTGATCAATGCATCCATACCGCCTAAGAACACGTTAGGGCATGAGGTCTTAACGAAAGGCAGACCCTTAACAATTGCGTAGGTCAGGCATTCACGTTCTGTGACTTCGTAGAGGGGCCTTACCCTCCTAGCTAAGTACCCTTCCTCGCCAGCCGTTACTGGAGCCAGTTTTAGTGCCGCCTCCATGTCTCCTAGTAACAGATTCTTGAGCGCATAGGGAGCGAGGTCATCTATGTGGTGACCTGTCGCGACGGCATCCACGCCCCACTCTATTGCGGCGGCATTAAGTACGTACCTCTTAACGAGCCCACACACAGCACATGGGGGCCTGCTTGACTTAGCTGAGAGTTCAGGGATTGCTGCGCCCACCACTCCCTTCAGGCTTAATATGAAGGTATTCATGCCTAGCTTTCTCGATACTTCCTTAACAACCCTTAGGCTCTCGTCACTGTACACGCCGAGACCCAAGTGCATGTGTAAGGGCATGACCTTAAGCCTCAGTTCAGAAGCAACTACAGCTAATGCTGAGAGAAGGGCTACCGAGTCCTTGCCGCCCGAGACCGCCACTAATACACTATCTCCTTCCTTAAGTAGACCGTACCTCTCTATCGTGGCAGCGACCCTTCCCTCAAAGTATTCTATGAAGTGCCTCTCGCAGAGATTCATCCTAGCGTAAGGTACCTTAATTACCGCTTTAGACCCGCACTTACTGCACTTAGCCATCCATGCCCACCTTACCCCGTTGACCTAACTTCATAGACCTCGACCTCATCACCGTCCATAATCACGTCATCCTCTGTGAGGGGCTTCCCACCCTTAACAACCACAGCTTCGTAAACCCCATATCCGAGTTCACGAAGTAGCGTCATCACCCTCATAACCCTACGGGCGGGCTTCTCGATAATTACTTCCTTCCTGATAGGGTATATCCTAACACGGACGATCAACAGGCTCACCACATTGAAACAGTCCTTATGCCTTCCTTCAGCAACCTCTTTAGTTGAACCCTAAATAGTGCGTACGCTACTAAGAGGAAGATCACAGAGTATGATGCGCCAATTGCCTCCGTCTCCCATAGCGGGAGCACCGTGTTCGATACGCCTAGAGAATACCTGATTAGCTCTGCCGGGTAGCTGAAGGGCGTCACTAGCGCTAGGGTCTGGAGGGCTTTAGGCATGTAGCTCAGCGGCACTAAGCCACCAGTAGCTATTGGGAGTATGAAGCCCACTAACTCGAGCACTGGTCCCGCTGATCCAACACCTATTGTGGTCGCCCCTAATAGCATGGCGTAGGCGAGCAGCACTACGACCATCGTTAGTACGGCGATAAGTAATGCTACTGGGTCCGCCACCGAGATAGCTGGCGGGCCTAGGAACGTTGCAAGCAGTAATGCTGACGCACACACCGAGACAGAATACCAGAGTAGTGAGACTGGAATCACCCCAGCATACAGCAGGAACACGCTGTTACCACTGACGATCACGTGCTCCAGCACGCCATGAAACATTAACCACCTGAGCTCCCATGCCCAGTCCCATGTGGCTACTGAGTAAGCTATGAATATCATGACGGCGGTCAGCGCTAAGCCCGAGATGCGCTCGGGCGGTACACCCGGCGGTTTGAAGAGCAGGAGCGGCGCTATGAACAGTGATAGCCACACACTGAGCGATAATATCCCTATGACTAACCCATGGCTTCTAATGAGTTCCGCCTTAAAGTACGCTAGGAAAACCTGCTTAATTGCCTCGAGCCTTCCCATCATGTACTCACCCCCGACTCAAGCTTCCTCCTCTCCCACGCCAGCACCGCAGACCTTCCGAATGGCGCGTAAAGCACCGCTAACGCCGCACCAACCCCTAGAAGCATTAGGGCGGTCGAGGTCTCCGCGCTCAAACCATTTACGAGTATTAACTGAATCGCAGCAACAGGATGCGAAGGTGGGAGAACCCATGAGAGTATACGTGCGCCTAAGGGCATTAAGTAGCGTGGGTAGAACGCGCCGAGGAGGATCATGAGTAGGGGCCTAATGACGTTAAGCACCCTCCAAGACTCTCCCGACATTCTGTAAATAGTGCCCATAATCAGCATCGCTAGCGTGGAGAAGAAGAGCCCGCCAGCAGCAGCCATACCGATCACTATTAGGGCCATTACTACACCGTCAACCCCGCGGTAATAAGTTAGTACCGGAAGCACCGTTGTGGCGCCCGCGGCAAGCGTTATAGTTAGCCTAGGCAAAGGCATTGATACGTAGAGAGCAATCCTTGATACTGGCGACGATATTATATAGGGTAATGTCCCCATGTTCTCGTCGTAGATCGGGCGCCAAAGGATGTCGTCTGTCACACTCAATACGGCTATAATGACGAAGGAAGCGACTATGAAGAACTCAACAGGATCCACGCCGACCTTAGAGATAAATACTTGCGTGGACCCTATCGCCGAACCTAGGAGGAGGACGAAGAACGTGAACATGTATGGGTAAATAATTATGAGCAGGAGGAGGGACTTCCTGCGGAAGACGTCACCGTATACGAACATGAACTCTGCCTTAAGTAACTCGATAAACTCACCGAGCTTCATCACCACCACCCGTGAAGTAAATAAATACATCCTCAAGCGTTGGTTCCTCCACCCTAAACCTCAGTATTTCCAGGCCTGCTGACGTGACTGCCTTGATAACCTCATCAACCACGTTTTCGAGCTTACTTAACTTAGCCTTGATTTCAAGTATCGATGGTTCAACCTCCTTAACCTCAGGCTTGATCCCTACAATTGACTCAATTACTTTCTGGGCACTAGTCACCGTAACCCCGTCACCTCTCACTGTAAGGGTGAGTAGGCGTAGCCCTGGCGTCTTAGCCTTAAGCTCGTCTGGCCGTCCTTCCGCCACGATCCTGCCCTTACTTATGAGTAGTATTCTGTCGCAGACCAGCTCTGCCTCGAACATGTTGTGCGTTGTGTATAATATGGCCTTGCCTTCCTTACGCGCTAGGTCAGTCACTAACTCCCTTATCCTCCTAGCTGTTGGTGGGTCTAACCCTAGGGTTGGCTCATCAAGGAGGAGTACTGGCGGATCCTTGAGTAGAGCCCTAGCTAAGGCTAGCCTAGCTTTCATGCCTAGGGAGTACTCCTCGAATAACCTATTCTCTGCCTTCATTGCCTTAAGGCCTAGGAGGTCCGTTAGCTCATCAACACGCTTCCTTAGCCTCTCGCCCTTCATGCCGTAGAGGGCGCCGAAGTACAGTAGGTTTTCCTTACCGGTTAGCTTACCGTAGAATCCTTTCTCCACACTCAGCATTATCCCTATCCTCTTCCTGACTTCCTTAGCCTGTTTAACTACATCGAAGCCCTCCACCAGCGCAGTACCGCTGTCGGGGAGGAGTAACGTTGATATGATCTTAACGGTAGTGGTTTTTCCGGCCCCATTAGGGCCCAATAAACCCACTACCTCACCATGCCTGACGTCGAAGGAAACACCTCTTAGAGCCTCAACGGCTTGCTTCTCAGACCTAAACAATCCTTTCTTGTTACTTGTCCAATAGGTTTTCCTTAGTCCCCTCACTACTATCGCCGGGTTCGAGCGACTCGACAACGTTAATCACGCTCCCGTCCTCCGCGGTCAGGTTTCCTCTCCCTTCTATAGCCTATAAACGTTAGAGCCTCAGGTCCTCCCGTGAAGTCCAGGGCACCGAGGTTTGGTCTGAAGCCCCACATGCTTGGCACACAGTGCTTCCTCATTTCACTCACCCATGTAAGTTATGGTGCGTTCAGGGTTATCCTCCTTAATTCGTTATGGTGGTCAGGAGGTGAGCAATAAATTCATTAGATTTAGATTAAGGTAATGATAATAATACGTACGAATGAATCTCGCTTCGGGAAGCCTTAGGTGATTTACGTTATTACTTATTACGTTAAGGGATAACTGGACCTACGCGTGCATGACCGCTATTGACCTAATAACATCGGCGGAGTTCTCGCATTCGTCAGAGCTATTCTCCAGCTCATCAACTAGCTCCTTGGTTATAATACATACTGATACCTTGCCCACTTCGTCGCAGAACCCTAGCACTTCCTTCATTCCCTCCATGCGGATATCATCTATGGACTCCTCTATGTGTTCGACCTCATCCGCTAGGTGAAGGGCTTCCTTAGGGTCGCTCCTTACTATCTCTACGGCCTTAAGTAGCAGTGTTGAGGCTTCCTTCACGCCTGAAGCCATTTTCACTAATATCTCCCTAATGCTTTCCGGTACTGCGTTAGGGTCCACTAACGTGGCTCGCTTCCCTGCCGCTTTAAGGTACGCTGCTATGTCGTCATTTATTAGCACTAGCCTTATCAGTTCCTCCCTGTCTATGGGGTGTAGGTAGCCTTCACTGAGTTCCCTTATGACCTCGCGCTTGTAGTCATCGGCCCTCTTCTCAAGCTCGTAGGTTCTAGCGTAGAATTCAGCAACGCCGTTAGCGTCACCTTCCCTAAACTTTCTGAAGAGCGCCTCTACGGTCTCCGCTACCTGCTTAACTGCTTCGAGGTGGTTACGGGCTTTCCTCAGTACCTCCCTCTCAACCCTTCTGCCGAGCCATGACCACGTAGATACACACATCCTAAACTCACCCCTAAGAAATACCTGTTAGGGAGTACATAATTAGTCGGAATACTATCGCGATACCTGCTGCTGCAGGAACCGTTAGAAGCCATGACAGCATTATCTTCAACATCATGCTCCAATTCACTCCCTTAACCCCGTGCTTAGCCATACCCACCCCAAGGACAGCAGAGACGGACGCGTGGGTCGTTGATATCGGCATACCGTACCCCCAAAGCATCGTCGGTATGGTGGTGTACACCCACACCACGGACGCGTTAGCTATGACCGCTGCAGCGGCCATCATCATATCTAGCCTGGTTATCCTGAACGCCACCGTCCTAATAACGCGTGGTCCGAGTGTGAAGCCCCCAAGAGCTATTCCTGCCGCACCAAGCATTGAGAGACCTATGGCTGTCCTGTAATCAAATTCTGTGGCGATCCCCCCGGCCTTAACTACTGCCACGTAAACCCCTGTAGCGTTGCCGACGTCATTAGCTCCGAATGCGTAGGCGGAGTAAGCGAGGCCAGCAATAAGTAGTGCCTTTAGGAACTTCTCCCTGTACACATCGTCACTGACCCTAACGAATATGCACCTAATGACTACATAGAGCCCCGCAGCAAGTAGTGCCGCCCCTATAGGGGATGTTATCCAGCTCAGCACTACCTTGACTAACACGCCGTAGTTTATCCCTGTGTACCCCTTCGTTAAGCACCTGGCTAACGCCACGCCAAGTACGGCACCAACGGATGAGTGCGTCGTTGATATTGGTAATCCCTTCCATGACGACATTATTATCCAGAAAGCTGTTGCCATCGATGCTGCTAGAGCATCAAATACAGTCTCGATCTCTGCTATGCCCCCGCCAAAAGTTTTGATGACCATCCAGCCCTGAATCACTGACCCTAAGAAAGCGAATGCCGAAAATAAGGCAATAGCCTTTTTAATGCTTAAGGCTCCTCCCCCCACAGCTGTTGATGTTGGGTTAGCGGCGTCGTTTGAGCCTATGGACCAGGCTACGTAGAACGCTAACGCAAGCCCCAACAAGATTAAAGGCCCTACCGTCGTAGCCCAACACTCCTTCGAAGGAACGATTATTAAACATTAAAGTTCGTGGGAATGATAAAGGAACATATTTCAATTGTCCTTAAAAATTAATTAGAGGAAATCAATCACATACTACTAACTATCTATTTATTTAGGGCTTACCTTATTCGTTCATTAGGTAATGATGCAATGCTACTAACGCACTACCTCCGCGGAAGGACGTCAGTGATTGCCTTCACGGTTGCTTTAGTTCTTCTCCTGTCCCTTATCTCACCGGGTATATCCTTCGGCCTAAGGCAACGCGTTAACCCCATTAACTACGCCTTAACGAAGGAAGGACTTATCGGGTCGCCTGCTATTGCTCCCTTACCCACATTGAGGCCCACACCAACCAGTGCGGACCCTATAGGCAACGCATCAACAGTTGTAACAACCTCTGACCAATCCCCACCGCCAGTACCCAAGCCTGTTAGTTACCCGGGGAGCCCAGGAACTATTTTAATACTACCTCAAGGCACCCCAACCCCGCAGTATCTTAAGTCCTTAGGCATGAAGTTCAGGTACGTTATAGTTACTTCATCCACGCTGCTACGGAGCGTCCTTCCCTTGGCAGTAATCCATGCTGCTGAGGGCATGAACGTGCTGGTAACTACTGTGGACTGGATTAAGGTTCATTTTCCGGCAAGGAAACCCTGCGATAGTTTAAGGAACTTTGCACGATTCACTCACCATGAATTAGGGGTAGTGTACCTACTCCTTGCCGGGGATGTTGATGTAATCCCGACTGCCTACTGGTATTCTGAGGACCTCTTCTTAGACGCTGGCGAGGACGCGTATAAGGCAACCGACCAGTACTACGCTTTCCTAGACGGTAACTGGGATCCTAACGGGAACGGTAAACTTCTCGAGACCCTAGACACTAACGGCGACAACATACCTGACGAGAACCTAGAGCCCCTACCTGACTCTGTGCCTGACTTATATGTCGGCAGGCTACCAGCGTCATCACCGTCGCAGATGAACGCTCTAGTTAACAACATAATATCGTACCTGACTAACCCACCGCCCGGGGACTGGGTCAAAAAGGCAGTACTGATCGCTGCGATAGCGAACTTCCAGAACGAGTCCGGATCTAACATACCTAAGGTCGACCTAGCCCGCGTCGCGCAACACGTGTACAAGCTCCTCCTTCCTTACAACTATAAGATAGTCCGAGTATACCAAGACGAAGGCTTAGAAACGGCAGCGTATCCCCATGAAGTCAGCTTGACCCACTCCAACGTAGTGAAGCTACTTTCTGAGGGAAGCGGGCTACTTTACTCCGCGGCACACGGCATACCGTTAGCACAGGGGATGAAGGTATGGCTTAATGACACTAACGGTAACGGCATACCCGATAAAAACGAGATCGCGTTCAGGTACTTCCTCCAGGTCTGGGACCCCGTAGATAATCATGGGAAGAAGTTCCTCGCATACCTAGAGAGTTGCTTGACAGGGTACTACGACTTCAGTCAAGACTCCCTGGCAGAGTACCTACTCAGGCACTCAGCAATAGCTGTTATAGCCTCAAGTAGGGTCTCATACTATCAAGTGCCTTGGTCAGGACCAGGCGGGTGGCTCGACCAGGAACTAACATACCTATTCTGGAAGGAACTAACGAGTAGTGCGGACTGGAAGCCGGGGCCGGCCCTCGAACTCAGCAAGTATGAGTACATTAAGGAGCACGGAGGTAACGCTTCCACAATGAAGTTCATGAGCAAGAAGGATCTCCTCGACTATAACCTCCTAGGTGACCCAGCAATAACTGTGTGGACGGATGAGCCTAGCAGGCTGAACATCACGTACGGAAGGTTAAGGGCAGGCACAACAAACGAAGTCACAGTCCACGACGCCAACGGCAAGCCCGTAGCTAAGGTACTCGTGGCGGTATACAGCGCTAACACCGGTAATTTACTAGCGTACGGCTACACCGACTCCTCAGGCGTCGCTACCCTCAACATACCGTCCCTCCAGCGCAATACTGAGGTATACATAGTGGCCCGCAAGGAAGGGTACACCTACGCCTTCAAAACAGCGTACGCGGCATACGTCGGGGCACCACCAATAATCAATTTGAGTTCACCCAGCAACGCGACAATCTACGGCGCTACGGTCCCGATCCTCGCCCACGTAATGGATCCCGAAGGCAACGTGACTGAAATCAAGATCGTTATTGAAGGCCCCGGCCAGAACATTACTAAGTCGTACGCACTATGTAAGGCAGGATTCGTGGTGAACCTCACAGTCAGAATTAACGTGAGCGGCATCTACACGATCATTGTTGACGCTGTAGATAACGACGGCAATCACGTGGCGGTCAAGAGGGTATTCATAGTTGACGTCACACCCCCCACCATCATTGTTGAAGGCGTGAGTAATTCATCAGCCACGAATAGGGTTGGGGGCGTAATCCACGTTAGGGTTGAGGACGAGAGCGGCTTGAGGTACGTGGAGATAGCTCTAGACGGGAAGGTGGTCGCTGGGAAGCGGAATTTAGGTAGAGGCGCTATATTCAACGTAACTATCCCCTCGAAGGAAGGTTTCCACGCGTTATTAGTTGTGGCTGAGGATAACGTGCGTAACGTAGCGCATGATGTGATCCTCTTTTACGTTGACTTAACGCCTCCGACTGTGAACGTGTACCCAGCCATAAATAACTCAGTAATCAATCAACGTAAGGTGGGAAAACTAATCGTTACATGTAACGACAATTACAGGGTAGCGTACATCATGATATACGTTGACGGCAAGCTCTCATTAAATGTCTCCAGGTATGAATTGAAGAGCGTCAACCTAAGTAGGCTAGGAGATGGTCAACACAACGTAACTATCGTGGCCTTCGATACTGCCGGAAATGCCAAGCGCGTCGCCTTACTCTTTTACGCAGACTCCACACCACCTTTCGTGAAGCTGAAGGGGATCACGCCAGGAGCGTACGTCAATAAGTCCTCGTTTACCCTGCGAATTATGCTGCATGATAACACCGGGTTAAGGGACGTTAAGATACTCCTTAACGGGAAACACGTGCTTGAGAAAATCTTCGTTAGAGGCAACGCCTCAACATACGGCGAAGCGCTCCACGGTACTACGGACGTGGACCTCAGGTTAGGGCTAAGTCTCAGTGACGGTCGCTACGTACTCAACATTATAACGGCTGATCTCTCGGGGAACACCATATCCAAGAACGTAACGTTTTATGTAGACACGACTCCGCCCAAGATTAAGGTGCTGAAGCCTAAGGAGGGGTCATACCTGAACATCACGGACGTAGCGATTAATGTGAGTGCTATCGATAACTTATGCATCGCTTCAGTAACTGCGTACGTTAACAACTCGCTTGTGAGGTTAGTTAATGGTGTGGGTAAATACAAGGCGCCTGGTGAGGGAGCCTACGTTCTTAAGGTAAGTGCTAAGGATTGCGCAGGGAACATGGCATCCAGCAAGAAAGCATTCCACATAGACCTAGCCCCTCCGTCCGTATCATTCATTGAGCCTAAGACGGGCGCTATAGTTAGGACACCATTTATCCTGAATGCCAAGGTTAAGGATAATTATGGGGTGCACCTTATCTACGTCATTGTCGATGGCAGGGTAATCAAGGAGTTCAGCCTTAAGCAACTAAAGACTGAGTACGTAGTTAACGTGAGCATTACTGACTTACCAGAAGGTCCTCACAGTATCACTCTCCTTGTTGAGGACATAGCAGGTAACGTCGGTAAAGGTAGTATTACACTAACAGTCGATGACACACCGCCAAGAATACAGTACATTAATGAAACTAAATTTACTGAAAGAACCCTTAAGCTAGTGTTTAGGGTCAGCGAACCAGTCAGAATGTTTAAAGCCTTAGTTGACGGGCATCCAGCAAAAGCGATTAGAGTTGAGGACGGTAAGTGGGTGGTAAAGTTAAGCGACCTGAGTATCGGGAGACATAACGTCACTGTGGTTGCTGAGGACCTCGCAGGTAACGTTGGCACGCTTAAGCTCATCATAAGTATTAGTCATCCATACGTGCTTGAGGCTGTCGGCGCTATATTAGGGTTGGTTATTGCAGTTATAATTGCGCTGTACTTACGAAGGAGACGAAGGAGTGCTCCCTGAGACCCTCCCTTTATTAGGGTGTACACGTTGATCTAACACGGTTCTAGAATGGCATTTGCTGACTTAGTTGTGGTGCTACCCGTACTACTTGCCTTGTTAGGTTCTCTACTTAATCTAAGATGGGTTAGGGTAGGTTATGCGGTCTTCCTTGTTGGGGTTATGGTTCTTTTTGTTAGGGCCGTTCTCATGCTGTTTCACCTCTCTGGATCCTTTAGCGTTACAACAGTGCAGGCTGTGTTCATTGCGTCACTCAGTGTGGTGTGGGCCACAGCAGTAACGCGCGTACTCACATCCAGTAGATCCCGTGAATTAAGACCACTCTTTGCTGTTGGGACATCCTTATTCTACGTGTTAGTATTATTGACGATTTTGAATGCCTCCGGCACATTACATGCCGTGTTAGTTGATGCCTGCGTCATTACCTTGATAGTAATTATCGTTGCATCTAGGAGGCATAGGCCGCATGGATTGGGTCGTTTCGTGGCCGCGGTGCTACTGCCTGCGTCATTACTTATCCATACCTCCAGCGTCGTTGGGGTTGAGCTCAATGCAAGTGATCTTAAGGTCATCGTTCCGCTACTCGGGTATGCCGTTCTTGCCGCTATCGTGCCTGCCCATCCCTGGTTTTTGAGGATCGTTACTGAACGTGATGATGTCCTCACTATCACTGCGGCTGTAAGCGTTGTTTACCTAGGCTACTTTGGTATGACTCTGGGGTTGAGTCAGGTTACTAGCGATGTATGGCTTTGGGCTTTAGGCATGCTGGGTTTAGTGACGTTGTTTTATGCGTCGTCTCACGCTTTCGCGAGGCGTGATCTAGGCGGTCGTATTGCTTACCACGTCTCCTCGGCTACGGGCTTTTTCTTATTCTTTACTAGCGCCCTAGCTCTATATAGGAATAGTCTTATTTTACCAGTTACTGTTCTCCTAGGCGCTGGCTCAGTAATGTTCGTGCCCACAATCTTACCTTCCCACGCTCGACAATCTAGGCCGGAAGCTAGAAGTACCTTGGCTTCTACGATGTCCTCAATACTAGTTCTGTTACTGGTCTCAAGCACCTTCCCGTCGTTGAGCCTCATTGGTAGGGCCTTATTGGCGGTTGCATTCCTAGGTTCGCAACCACCTATCGCTGTGTCGGTGCTGGCCCTCCTTGTGCTTGGTGTGGGCTTGGCATCAGCTACTGCGACTGGTTCCCTTAGGTTAAAGGTGATGGAACTACGGACTGCTTTCACTTTACCGCTCTTAATGAATACTTTGTTAACCTTAGCACTCTTTCATTGCACCTTAACGTGGTTGCTGAACTCACTAACGCTAAGCACCACACAACTCGTGATGTGGTTAATCTTGATGGGGCTTACCTCAGGTTTTAGTGCATGGCTTGTCGCGTGGCATGATGCTCTAGGAATTTTCTTGGAGAGCGTGTTTAGACGCTTTCCTAAGGCCTTGGCAGGTCTCGAGAGGAGGTTTAGGTACGTTACCGCTCACGTTGTTGAATCCCTAGAAGTCATGGAGACTGAGGAGAAATTCCTTGCCATGCTATCCCTGCTAATCCTGCTCACAGCAGTCGTGACTGTAGTGTTTCTAGGGGGTGTCACGCCGTGAGGAGATCGGAGAAACTGCTTGTTTCCTTGGTAGGTGTGGTGGTTTCGCTTGTCGTTGCTTACTTAGCAACGTTGAGGGGTGCTACCTTACTTCCTGTTAGGTTTGAGTTAGGTGAGGCTGGGACTTATTACGTCACGCACTCATATGTCACTGGCTTTAGCTTGCGGGTGCGCTCCGTTGTTAATGCTGTTATCTGGGA
>Ga0256842_1001790_pt1 | contig 16569 bp, 10 predicted proteins | sample 4559240metaG_FD_185973 | JGI IMG/M metagenome (GOLD analysis project Ga0256842, IMG submission 185973) | Hydrothermal vent microbial communities from Guaymas Basin, Mexico - 4559-240 | ecosystem: Environmental > Aquatic > Marine > Hydrothermal vents | place: Mexico: Guaymas Basin | collected...
TATATCTAAGTGGGATGTGAGTAATGTTACAAGTATGTTTGGTATGTTTGCAAATTCTGAATTTAATGGGAGTTTACCTAATTGGAATGTTAGTAAAGTTAAATATGCTAAATATTTCAATCCTTATCTAAATATAGATGGTAAAGAAGACTTAGAGAATTATATCTCATTTCTTGATTCTATTTATAATAATAAACCTATAGAGGGGGATATTAAAAAAGAATGGTTAAAAACTAAAGACTTGCCTTTATATATTGCTAATAGAATGAATAGAGATAAAGAGTTTGTAAAAGAAGTACAAAAGGGTATTTGTAAGTAAATATATTTATATTATTGTTATAAGAAGACGATATAGTAGTTTTTTAAATATATTATATATTATTGTTATAAGAAGACGATATAGTAGTTTTTTAAATATATTTATATTATTGTTATAAGAAGACGATATAGTAGTTTTTATATATTTATATTATTGTTATAAGAAGACGATATAGTAGTTTTTAAATATATTTATATTATTGTTATAAGAAGACGATATAGTAGTTTTTAAATATATTTATATTATTGTTATAAGAAGACGATATAGTAGTTTTTAAATATATTTATATTATTGTTATAAGAAGACGATATAGTAGTTTTTTAAATATATTTATATTATTGTTATAAGAAGACGATATAGTAGTTTTTTAAATTTTATACTATAATAGTATAGTAGGATTTAATTGTGGAAGGGAGTTTGTATTTGATTAGACTTATTGAAATTAAAAACTTTCAGTCACACAAGCATACTAAAATAGATTTATCAAACAATATAAATTTAATTATTGGAAGTTCTAATTCTGGGAAGACAGCTATTTTACGTGCAATTAAATGGGTTGTATTTAATAGGCCTTTAGGAGATTCGGTAGTATCAGCTTTTGCAGATGATGAGCCTACCTATGTAAAAATTGAGACTACCGATAATCATATAGTAGAAAAAGTTAAATCTAAGAAAGAAACTTATTATACAGTAGATGGTGAAAAACTTACAGCCGTAAAGTCATCAGTCCCAGAAAAAGTTAAACAAGTATTAAATCTTGATAGTTTAAATTTTCAATTTCAGCATGATAATTATTTTTTACTTACAGAATCACCTGCTAATAGAACAAAACAATTAAATGATTTAATAGGATTGTCTGTCGCAGATGAATTAATAAAAACGTCAAAGGACATGGCAAATAGTAGAAAAAGAGAAATAAGACAGCTACAATCTAACATTACTGGATTAACAACAGATATAGCTTCTTTAGATACAATAATACAACAGGTAGAACCACTTATTACTGATTATGAAACGATGGAAAAAGAAGTGACTGCCATTGATTCTAGAATCAAATCAGCTAGTTCTTTAGTAAAAGATATAGAAACCATTCGCAATACCATAGATGAATTAAAAAATATTGATTTAGTAAATGAATACATAAAGTTGTATGAACAAAAGTCACAACAATATATTGATATAACTAAACGTTTGTCAATCATTTCAAAATATATGAATCTAATTAATTCTGTCAAAACTTTAAGTAAATATAATATCATATTAGATAAAATTAACAATGCTATAACTATACGTAATAATTTAGATAATCTTCAAACTACTATACACAATTTAAGTGCATTGATTTCAGTTTATATGAATACAATTTCAAAATTAGATAAATTAGCCGACTTACGTAAATTACAGCGCAATATCAAAAGAATTAGTAGCAAAATAGAGACCTTAGAAACGATTGAAACTAAAATAAATTCTTTGAATGCATTATCGTCTAAAGTTTTGCGTCTTAAAAAGCATATAAGAAGTTTAAAGATAGAAGTACGTGATTTAGAAACTAAATTAAAAGATAATATGGGGGATGTTTGCCCATTGTGTGGAACCCCACTTAAAAAAGGAGTTGATAAAATTGGTTAAGTTTATTTTTGCTTCAGATATTCATATAACAAATAAAGCTCCCAAAGCAAGACTTGATGATTATGTAAAATCACAGTATAGAAAGTTATCCTATCTTTTTAAATATTCTGCTGAAAAAGGTGTGGATGCAATATTATTTGCTGGTGATGTGTTTGATACCCCTTTTGTTCCTAATAAAACTATTAAGTCTTACATAGAATTGATAAATAACACAAAAGACCCGTCTTGTTTATTATGTTGTATTTATGGGCAACATGATTTAGTTTATCATTCATTGGCTAATATTGAAAATACCCCGTTAGCTGTTTTATTGGCAGGTACAGGCGGAATTCAATTAGGCAAAACGCCTGTAATTTTAAAAGATGAAGTTGCATTATATGGCTTAAGTTGGGATGAACCTTATCCAAAAATTGAAGGAACTGATAAATTAGTAAATGTGTTATTAGCACATCTAACTGTAGTTGCCGATAAGGAATTATTCCCAGGACAAAAGAATTTTGTTATAGCTAAACGTTTATTGTATAACACACCTTTTGATATTTTAGTTACAGGAGACAATCATCAAAGGTTTATTTCAGAATTTAATGGTAAATATTTATTTAATAATGGATCTATAATGCGTATGAATATTTCGCAGCGTGATTTTAGACCTTCTTTTACATATGTTGAAGTTGATAATAAAAGTGTAAAGTATGAATTAGTTTATTTTCCTATTAAAGATAATGTATTTAAAGAAACTGTATTATCAAAGGTAGGTGTTTTGAAAACGGAGGCTGATGAAGACAATGATGTAGTTGAAGATTCTGCGTCACAAATAGAAAGTTTTTTTGAAAATTTAGCTAAATCTAAAGAGATGAAAAGTTTTGACTTTTTATCAATATTAAAACAATCGCTGGAGGGTGCTGATAAAGATACAGCAGTTTGGGTTAATAAAATAGTAGATACTTATAGCGAGAATAAATCTGAAGTTAGGGGGTAATAGGTTATATGTATGCATATTCAGAAGCTACAATTGTTGATATGGTTAAGGTATTAAAGGATTATAGAAATCATTGGTATGATTTGCCCATAGATAAATTTACTGAATTTATGAAAATTAAGTCAAATTTGATAAAAGATGGTGTATTTGTTACCGATGAGATGTTGGATTTACCAGAAGATCAATTAATTGCTTTACTTAAAAAACAATTACAAATAGACACAAAAAACAATAATGTTGCTGAAGATAGCAAAGTTCTTTCAAAACTTATGTCAGTTGATATTCAGGGTTTAAATGAAGACAGAATGCGTATAAGGAAATCATTATTTGGAACAAATATTACATTATTTTTAAATAGAAGTGGAAAAAGTTTTAATGTTAATATGTCAAGTAATATGCAAACAGTCAAAGTTACTATTCCTGTTACTTGGGAAATAAATTTACCACAAGCTTTGTTATTATCTTTATATGATAAAACTTTTAAAGACACTTTACCACACATAGACCCGAATGATATTCAATCTATAGTTAGTGTATTATCTAATAGATATAATGATTATGCTGTTTTGCGTAAATTAATTGCGTTAGATTATTATGTTAATCGACAAAATGAACATATTATTGAAGATGAGTTAGGTAGACAATTAGAGAAATTGGGCTTGACTGGTTTAAGTCTTATTACAGTTTATTTAATTATTAATATGTATAAACTTAGGCGCATTAATAGAAAAGCATTGTTTGAAATATTGGGTAGGAGAAAAAGACTTGCTGCGGTTGTATTTAATTATATATAATGTTATGGCTCTTTTGGGAACTTAACTCTATCTAATTGCATTTCTAAAAATTGTTCAAAAGTGTAATTTTGTTCTTTTAATTTCTTTATCAAGACAGCCATGATTCCAGATTCTCTATCTATTTGCATGGTCAATGGTTCCCAACTAATAAAATCTCTTGCGAAAGTTATATTTTTTATAGCTGTTAATGTTTGATATTCATTTAATTTTTTGATGATATTTGTTGTAAATATTATGGGCAATACTGTTAGATCGGTATGTATAAGTATTTTCATTCCTATAAATGGGGTGAATTGTTCTTTTATTAAATCCGTATAAAAATCATCAAATAGTTTGGCTACTTCATAAAGAGGACTTATTTCTGTCTCATCAGTCATTTCAATAATTATATTATTTAATTCATGTGAAATATCATATTTAATTACTTCCTTTAAATCGTTTAGAAATAATATATCTTTATCAAATACAATTTTTATGATTTGTTGTATATCACCAAAACCAACAATTTCATTAGTTAAATATGTTGTTCTATCTTTAATTATATTTAAAAGATTATTACTTATTACTTTGTGGGCATCTGTTACACTAACAATATTTTCAGTGTTTATATCATCTATTTGCTTAAATTCTTCAACTTTTACTGTGTATTCTGATGGTTCAAATATACTATATAACTGCTTTGGGCAGAACTTTTTTGTTTTACAGTATTTTTCACCAAATAATTTAGATAAAGAGTCGTCTATTATGTTAGCGTGTTCGCAAGGAATATTCCATTCTGTGCATTCATATTGTATTTGTGTTATTTCTATTGGCATGTAAAACTTGAAAATTTTGTTTTGTATGTCAAAATTTGGTCTACTGTTTACTAAAAATTCATAGAAAGATTCTTGTGTTTTTGTGGTTGTTTTATTTGAATTAAGTTTAAGTTCTTCTATTTTGTTTCGAATGATATCTGGAACGAAATAAAATATCAAAAAGAGTTACCTCCAATAAAATTATTTGTATTAAATGTTTTTGAAAAACATAGAAGAAAATAAACATTTTTGTAAGTGAGGTGGAAGCAGATGGCTCATGAAAGTAGAATTATTTCAAATATCAAATATAACATACATAATAGAAGCAATTATGATATTGTAACAGATGAAACACGTGATATTGTTGATGTTCCATATTTCCCTGCACAGAATTTAGTGGATGTATCTGGCGAAATCAATGTCTATAAACCAACTGCAGAATTGTATGTGCCGTTTATAGATCAATATGGCCACGAACGATTACTGGCTACGTTAAATAGAGCTGATGCAAGATATTTGTTTGTAGAGTTTGGTGATAATAGCAGACCATTACATTATGCATTTGCTGGTACTTCTATGCCACAAGGTAGAAAATATAGCTCTTATACGTATGATGGTAGAAGATTTTATTTGTTTGGTGGATATAGTGATGGTAGAACCACGAATGATTTGTGGGTGTTTGATTTCGATAAGAATGCATGGGAAAATTTAACTCTTAGTCAAGTTGAGCTGTCTGAAAATGAATTACCATCTAAACGTATGTCTGCTTCCATTTTAAAAACGTTGGATAAAATATGGGTATTTGGCGGCAAAACTGATATTCTACATATAAATTCAATACTTGAACATGAATCAACTAATTTAGGCATCCTTGATAAAGAAACCATTATACCATTAAATGATTTATGGAGTTTAGATTTAGCTACAGGTAAGTGGACGAATTTTGATAAGAATAGAGCGTTGCCACATAGACAAGGGCATGTTGTTTATATAGATAGTTCAATAATTAAACTATATATTAACGGTGGTACAAACGATATAGGTCAATATGAACCCGCTGGAATATGGACTGTAGATATAGCAAGTGATACTGTTTCTTTCACACCCTATTCTGCTCCTTTTAATGCTACAGAATCAAATATACTGATAGAAATTGATGGTGCTATCCATGTCTTAGTTGGAACTGATTTATATATGTGGAATAATGCAACAAACGTTTTTCAATTAAAGAAAAGTAATATATCAGCTATTAATCCTATTACAAAACAATATTGGAAACTTGTTACTGAAACAAAAGATTTTGGTGATCAGTCAACTATGGGACAATATGATGTTGATACAGCACAGCTTTATCAGGAAGATGATACTTATGTCGAAACAAGAGATATAAATTTACCACCAAGGGGAATGGATATACCAAGATGTAATGTTGATAATGTGATGTCAGTATTCTATGGTGGTTTAATAGATAATCAACATTTTAATGAGTCAACATATATAATGATACATAGTACGAGACATGTTGAAAAAATAGATTTCCCATCTGATCAGAGACCTACTGAGAGGGTATATCCTTCATTAGCTTATGATAGATACAGAGGTAGGATATGGTTATTTGGCGGCACTGATGGTACTAAATTTTATAATGATTTATGGTATTTTGATATAGGAACAAAGACTTGGCATAAAGAACACGATCAGCTTGAAAATACAGATGATGAAAATCCAACATATCCACAACCAAGACAAAAAGGGGCTATGTGTATAGTAGCTACTGATTATTTATATATTTTAAATGGATATAGTGATGTGAAATCTTTTAATGATTTTTGGATGTATCATATTCCTACAGGTAAATGGCAGCAACTAACATTAGTGGATACTATCCCTTGGGGTTCTCAGTATTTTATATTTGAATGGCGTGACAGATTGTGGTTGTATAACGGACAAAAACTTTATAGATTTTTTTATAAAATTAAGCAGTTTGTTGATCAACCTTTCCTTATTGCTGATTTGTCTTCTAATAAAGATTATTCAACAGGTGCTACTTCGGGTGAAAATTCTATTAATCCCGATGATTCTAATCAAGATCCTATAGCACAATTTATAGCACAAAAGAAATATTTAGAATCACCCATTGAAGTGACTGTTGTTAATGATAGATTGTTTGTACAAAATCCTCAGTTTAAATTTGCTGTTGATTTGGATACAAGAATTTTGACTAATTTATCTACGCAATTTGGAATTGATGATTATACTTTGTGGTTAGATAGATATTATGGATTTGATGTAGTTAATTTAAAAGATTATTACATAAATGTTTCCCCTTTATTTCCATTAACAAAAAATCAAATCCCCAGTTCTATATATTCTGGCAGCGTCACTGATCCCATTAGAGATGGTGTGTATTTTACTGATTATACTGCGACAACGGGAGAAGTGAAATCTACATATATTGATAGTAGTGGAATTTTTAAAGTACAGCGTGAAACTATTGAAGTTGATAAAACAGAATCTCTTATCAATCATACTGTTTCTATAGCAGGAACACAAGAAGATTATCCTTCTGTTAATTTTGATGATGCTAATGATGTATGGAATGCCACAATTGATAAAATGTTAACGCCTTATTCTTATATGTATTCCCCGTGGTATTTATATAGTAAATATAGACCAATAGGTTATATGTATACGGGAGCTCAGAAAGTATTTTATAATGAACATACTAAACGTGCTTATATAGTTTTTAAAAATGGTAATATGTTGCGGGTAAATCCTGTTGATAATACTTTCTTTACTTATTTTACACAGTTTTGGTATGCTTCGGCTATGGGGTATCAAAAATCTACTAATAAAGTATATTGTTTTGGAGGCTATAGGAATAAACGACATGTTTATATGCAAAATGGTGTAGAATGTGATCCTGTTATTATAGATAATGATACAGCAACTATAAAGGAATTATCACATTGTGGGGTGATGCAATTTGACTTGAATATGAATGAAATCAATTTAGGCTCTGTTGAAAACTATTTGCGTGAAAATAAAATACAAATGGTTGATTATACTCAAACTAAAGAATATTTAATGAATTTAGTTAAGAAGTATGTTGATGGTTATATTACAAATACAATTCCTGCGTCAATTGATGATGTAAAATATAAAATTTATACAGCTACACAGCCTATTATTGATGATTTATCACAGTTTGATTTTGTGTTTGAACAGGGTATGAGACCCTATGGTAGGGCGTGGACATCTAATGCACAAGTGGGAGATAAATTGTATATATTTGGTGGAGCACAATCTTATGAATTGATTTGTAAGATGGGTGGAGAGGAAAGACCAGTGTTGCCCAATTATGTTGTTAAACCTACAACATTACAGCTTCAAAAAACAGGCAATAATTTAGTTTATAATCCTGATGCTGAGGCTAAAAAAGCTTATGTGTTTGATATGTCTAAGCGTAATTGGCAACGTATAGCTGATTTACCTGAATGGCGATATATGGCTGGTACTATTGTTTCGCCTGATAATAGGTATATTTATATTATTGGCGGGTTTTCTGAAGAGAATTGTACAGGTATAACAAATACTATTTATAGATATGATATAATGAAAAATACATATCAACCCATTAGAGGCATTCCTGATAATTTTGCACCGAGGGCTTTGCCCATATTGCAGTGGATAGATGAAGAACATTTACTTATCCAATATGGGATTAATACACAGACAGTTACGAAAGAAGAAGATAGTTGTAAATATACCTATTATATACATATGCCTGTTCAAGATGCGTGGATATTTGATACAAGAAATAATTTATTATATAAGGCGTATGAAGACTATTCAGTTCCAATGGGGTTAGTTGTTAAAGATCAATTCTTTACAGATGAAAAAACTTCAAATGATGTATATATATTAGATCCTGTACCTGAGAAAAATCCTAATGGAGATACAATATTAAATATAAGGAAATGGGATTTAGTACATGGTACAGTTTCAACATTACCCGTAATACCAACATCAACTATACTTGAAGATTGGACGGGATTTGATATTTTGAGTAAAGATAAACAGCCTGATGAAATTGCTAATGAAATTAATACAAATAACAATAATGCTGAATCTATTCCTAATTTACATTCAATATTGATTAAAATGCTTAATAAAACTAATTTTAGGTTTAGATATGCTTGGTTGGAGAATTATGGTGAATATAATCATAATCATATGTTTATAATAGGTGAACGTTGTGAAGAATCTGGAGTTGAAGCTGTTGAAGAAATGGCAAGAGGCCATAAAGAAGCTCATTTAAGATTTTGGTATGTTGATCTTGAGATGCCAGATAATAATAGATTTTTGAAATCAATAGTTTATGATTATCCACTACCGTTATCACCCGTTGCTTTGGCGTATGATGGAGAGAAATATATTTATGTCATATATAACAAATACAACATTTGGAGACTAAACTTCAAGAAAGTATTAGAAGATCCAAGTGGTAGTTGGTGGTTCCAATTGCCCCCATGTATTGATTGTAATTTCTTGGGTGATGATAGAACAGATCCAAAATGGGATTCATTCTTTATTAAACCAAATTATTTAGTTTTGGTTAGTGGTGATGGAAAAGTTGCTAGAATGGATACTAATACTTTTGTTTGGTTTGTGGATAAGAGATTGAAGCCTAAAGATGGTGGTGTTAAAGGGGAAAAGGGATTAATTACGTCTACTGGAGTAGATACTAATGAAGTTTATATGTACAAATTAGGTGGTATTGATGGTAAAGTATTGAATGTCTTCGAAAAACAGTGGGATAATTTTTTCTTTGATTTAACTGTTATGTCAAGAGCTGCTAACTTGTATGGTGATATTGTTAATCAGAAATTGTGGCCTACTGTTTTGCGTAGGAGACGATTGTATACAATGAATGATTTAGGACATATTTTCTATAGTTGGTTGCGGATAGATGGTAAATATGATGTAGAATATCAGTTAGAAGATTTTTATCAAGGTGATGAACTGCGTATATATGGAGATTACACATTCTTACAAAATTGGAATAATACGTCAGTATCTGTTTATACAATCGATGGACAATGGATAGATGTAGATCAAAGTTTTATGACAGCTGTAACTAATGAAATAGGTTGGGATTGGGATGGAGCTTATGAAAGACGTTATAGGAGAGAGTTTGTAGATACAACTACAAATGATTTAGTTGTTCAATATAGCAAATGTCCACCTAACTATTTGAAAGTCGATTTACAAGCTGTATTTGGCGGAGATAAACCAATTTCAAAGGTTAGAGTAAAATATCATAACAAAGTTAAACCTTATAACTATTTGACACATATAAATAAAGTTGAATTAATTACTTATCAAACAACGTTAGCAGGATATGATTCTCCTACATCCGATACTCCTATAGAAATAGCACATATACAGCCTATAAAAGTTGATGATGTTTATAGTAATGCGTTAGGGATAACAATAAAGAATACAGACCCTGCTAAGTCAGTTAAAAATGTGGTTACTTATGCTTGGGATAATGAATGGATTCAATTTACATTAGATCCATCGGATGCCAATAGTTGGACTATTAGAGATCAGAATAATCCATTTTTCTTAACTGATGAATTAGGTGCAAATCAATATATGACATTTTATATTAGAGCTGTTAATATAGACCTTAGACCACACTTAAAAGATTTAGTTATAAAAGGTATATATGCATACAGTTAATTTTAGGAGAACTTAATGGCTGTTGGTGCTTTACACGATGTTAGAAATTGTTTTACAGTAGCATCTCCTTATTTGGCAACAAATAGATATATAGTAACTGTTTATGTATTAGGTAGTGAAAGATTTACTTATATCAAATATGCTGAACACTATATTTCTGTAAGAAAATTACTTTGTTCACAAAATACAAAAGTTACACATAGATGGTGTTATGTTCCTAAAAGAGTATATGTTCATGCTGATAATAAAATTTGTTTTACACCAGCGGCCGAAGTTAATTTTGCATTGAGGTATTGTACTTACAGTTTAGGCTCAAGTAATATTATATACACTTTTCCAGTATCTTTAGCTATTACATATAATTCTGATAGAAAGTGTTTTGTTGAACAAAATATCGTTTCTAATAGATATATTTTAGTTAAATATCAAACAGCTTCTGATAGAAATTCTTATGTTTGTATACGTGAAGAAGTACGTACGATTACACCAAAAATTTCATTAACATTATTATATAGTAATGAGCGTAGTATGATATTTGTAATAGGTGATTCAACCCAACGTAATATGACATTATCGTATACGCTACAAAATGAAAGAAAGGTTACTGCTGCGGTTTATAGGGAAATAAAAATAGCTACACCTAAAGTTTCATTATCTATAACTGATATAAATACATCAAGATATTGTATGGTAGGACGTGTTTTGTCTCATACGGATAGAACGTGTTGGTTTATGACATCACCTATGACTGAAAGACAAATTATGCTACATTATACCTCAGCCACTGAAAGACAATTAACATTTTATTTGGGTAGAGTTAATAGAATATTTACATTTGTAGCTACACCAAGTCAATTGGTACCTTCAGAAAGATTTATATTTGTTGTTGGTTTTGCATATAAAAGTGAAAGATATTGTTATTCAGAAATGCGCCCACTTTGGTATAAGAAAACACCATTAGCTTCATCACCATTAGTAAATGTGAGATCTAATCAAGATAAAGATGCAAGTGTTAAAATAACTAATGATAGGCCATTAGAAATGCATGGATTTTATGGTGATATTGAAGAGATAACATCATTAAATAAGCATAGATTAACGAATACAACTGATAGAAATACATTAGAAGTGTCTGCTGTTGATAATACAGGTGCAATGATAAATAGTTTAGAAAATAAAGATAAACAATTGGTATATTCACAAGTTGTTGAAATACGAATATTACATACTATGGATGGAGGTAATGGTAATAATAATTCAGCAGTGATTTTCGATGGTGATACTGCTATTAATTCATCATCAAATTCTTTAGATGGAGGTAATGCTTAAAAATGAGTAGAATAGAACATCCTGATGCGTTTTTTGCTTATTTATTTGCAAAGCATAGTAAAGATAATAAATATAAGGTTCAGGATTCTGATGAATTAAAGGAGATAGTATATAGTTTACGCAAAGTTGATAAAGATGAGTTACCTGTAGAAAATAATATACTTGATTTGAATTTATTGGATACTTCTAATGTTACTAATATGGAGAATTTATTGTCAACTGATTCTTTTCAAATGTTTGATTTTTTAGATTATGGTATAAAGTTAGATGTTTCGGAATGGGATACAAGTAATGTAATTAATATTAATAATATTTTTAAGTCTATTAGGTCTGGGGATAATTTAAAACTAATACATAATTTTGATGAAACTATAAAAAAGTGGGATTTGTCAAATGTTGAATATGCTGAAGGTGCTTTTGAAAATACTAAATTTAATGTGTTTGAAAAATCTTTGCCAAAATTGTATTATTTGCCTAATATGTTTTCAAGAGCTGAAGGTAATTTTGTGAATTTGAAACTGAGAGATGCTGTAGATATATCATCGGTATTTTCTCGTTCTAAAATTGATAATATTAAGTTGTATGCTCCTAATGCAATATTTGGTAGAAACTTATTACGTGATATTACACATAAGGTAAATAGTATAGATTTAGATTTACCTATGCTGTATGATTATACACAATTGTATGGATTACATCCAACAGGTAATGATTTTGATACTTTATATAAGTTAGATGAATTTTTAAACCCTGAAAAAGAAGGCTTTAAGAAAAGTATGCAATTGTTGAATAAAAAACGAAAGGAAATGTATAATAAATTACGGAAAAACGTATTTACTGACTCTGATGTCGTAGATTATAATATATTTAATAAGAGATTTAATAAGTTATCCAGTGATTTTTATTCTCTTACTTCAGATGATTTGCAAGCATTGTCATTAGTTTCAAATGAAACAAGAGATAAAGATTATATTACACATACACAGGTTGTATTAGAGAATTATGAAGATTTGGAGGAAAAGAATATTGATAGAATAAGTCCTTATTTACCAATAAATACTTCTGAAGATTATAAAAAATTTGTTAATTTTAAGGATTTAGTTTATGGTAAAGAAATGACATATAAAGATTTAGAGCCGTATGTATATGCTGGAGCATATAAATTCACAAAGAATGGTGCGTTAGAATTAATGATAAGTGCTATGAATAATAAGGATATGCAATATTATGTTAAACATAACATTTGTAAATAAAATATTTTATATGAGGAAATTAAATGATTGATGGTGTAGCTTTATTAAAAAAAGATAAATTTAATAAAAAAAAGATAAAAGATAAAAATGAGTTAGATACAATTATCCATGCAATTTGTAAACATATATTAGAAAAAAATATTAAAAACGAAATAGTAGACTTGAATAATTTTGATGTATCACAAGTGACAGATTTTACAGGTGTATTTATGCCACTTAGTGATTTAATAGACGTAATGGATAATGGTATAAAATTTGAGATAAGTAAATGGAATCTAAGTAATGCTACTAATATAACAAGTATGTTTGCAGTTTCTTTATTTGGTAAACAATATAATGGAACTAATTTGATAAATAATTTTACACAAACGATACAAGCATTAGATTTTTCAAATGTTAAAAAGGCTCCACATGCTTTTGCAGGTAATACCTTTGATGCAGATATTTATTTAAAGTTTCCTTCTTTACATAGTGCGAATAATATGTTTACAAATGTAAGAAGTAAGCATAATATAGTTATAGATGCACCCAAATTAGTCTTTGCTCCAAATTTATTTAGTATAGCTAATTTAAATAATGTTAAATTAATAGCAAGTCATTTATTGTTTGCTGATGGTTTATTTGATGAGGCAACTGTTGATGGAAATATAGATATGCAACTACAGACTATTTTTAGTCATAGGAAAATGTTTAATTTGTCTCTGGATTCGAATTTTTACGGTTTGTATCAATTTGATAAATATTTTAACCCAACAAGTAATATAATGCAACAAAGTTTGGTTAATATTAATAAGATACGTCGTGATTTATATAATAAATTGAAAAATCAAACTAATCTTAATAATATAGATTCATCCAATTTGCCTAATACTGATATGTTGCCTAAAGATTACAAATTTGGTATGTCTGATTTTATAGCATTAGGATTATTAAAATATCACTCTGGTGATATAGAATTAGCTGAATATAAAGATATAGATAGTCATAATTTTAATATAAATGATATAGCTCCTATTTTAGGAATAACAGATACTATAAGTTATAGATCTTTTGTTAATTTTAATGATATTGTATATGATAAGCCAGTATCTTATAGAACTGTAGCAGAAACTAATTTTGATATACAAAGTTATGGTGAGAGTAAACTCGGATTTTTACGACTTGCTATATTTATGAATAAAGCAAAATTATCGCTCAAGGAGATTTTATGTCAATAATAAAACCGAAAAATAAAACGCAATTAAAAGATTATATTTATAAAAGATTAAAAGATATACAACAACATGATACGTTGGATTTAACAAATGTAGATATATCAAATATTACTGACTTATCTATGCTTTTTTATACTAATACAAATTCTTCGTTTGCAACACGTTTATATAATTTTAAAGGCTTAATAGATATTTCTACATGGGATATATCCCATGTAGAAAAAATGGATATGTTTTGTGATATAACTAATTTTAAAGATCCTGACAAGTTGTTATCTAATTGGAAATTTACTAATTTAAAAACCGCAGCTAATGCTTTTGCTGGTTTTACATTTAATACTTATATGGATTTAAAGTTTCCAAAATTGATAAATGCTGATTCTATGTTTATGCGATCTGAATTTAAGCAAGGCGTGTCTTTGGAAATGCCTAATGCAATAGTATTATCTGGTTTATTATCGTCAGCTGTAATAAAAAATAAGTTATATTTATCAGCTAAAAAAGCTATGATAGGTAATAATTTATTTTTTCAAAGTAGAGTATTTGCCAATGATACAAAGTTAGATTTACCTAAACTTGTAGATATGTCTTATATGTTTGATTCCACAGCAGTTACACCATTTTTAAATATTTTACCCGAATTTGATAATTTAATAAATCCAGATAGTAATATAACTAAAGAAAACTTAAAAGAATATAATAAAGTGCGTAAAGAGTTGTTTGCAATAATTACAACAGCTACTGATAGATTGCGAAAAAGATTAACAAATAAAAATGAGGATGATGCTGATATATTTAAAATAGGTAAATTAACACCCAAGGAAAAACAACGATTACATATTAATGGTATAGATTATTCTTATTTAGTATCGCCTTATGATAATTATTTTAACTTATATAAGACATCTACTTATTTTAGTATTGCAAAGAATTTATATGACAATATTGAAGATTTAAATGAAGTTCCTATGAAGAATTTTGCTACAAGAATAGGGGTATACTCTTTTGATGATTGGAAACAATATATGAATTTTATTGATGTTTCTGATGGTAAAACTAAACGCTATACAGATGCGGATATATTCTTTTCTTCTAATGATAGTTGTAATAACTTTTTACAAGCAGGTAGTACATTGGGCTATTTTCTTAGACTGATGAATATAGCTCACAAATTTCCTGATAGATTTAAAAGTTTATATAGACAAATGTTATGTTGAGGTGCTTTGATGAGTGATACTATATTTGCGGATATAGCTAATAAATATTCTGTAAAGAATAAATATAAAGTAGAAAATGAAACAGATTTAAGTCACATTATATTGGCTGCTTATCTATTTGCAAAACAGCATAATATAAATATAATAGATTTAAATATGTTAGATATATCTGCTGTAGAGTCATTAGATTCTGTACTTTTTACAGGTGAAACAATTCAAGAAGATGCAATTAAAAAGGGGATAAAGCTTGATATAAGGCAATGGGACACAAGTAATGTTTCTATATTAAATAATGCATTTTGTAACGGGCATAAAATATTGTACAATTTTGAAGATACTATACAAAAATTAGATTTTTCAAATGTTGTAAGTGCAAAAGCAGCTTTTAGAGAAGCACACTTTAACAAACCTATAAAATTAAAATTTCCATTATTGAACACTGCTGATTTATTGTTTATTAATACAGTAATAAATAAACCGTTAGATATTGATTTACCAAATGTTAGAAGTATGTATGCTACGTTTTACTCCAGTGACATTAAGGCTGATATACATATTAAAGCACCAAAGAATTTGTTAGCATATTCTACATTCTTAGGTGCTACGGTGAATAAAAATATTGATTTCAAAGCAGATAATACTTATTATTATTTGGGAGCGTTTAGTTTTCACCGAACGAGTAATTTTGATTCATTATATAATGCTAAAGATATGTTACTTGATAATTCTACGCTGAAAGAGGTAAATACCGCAAGGAGAAAAATTTATTCTAAACTTAAGTCTATTTTTAAGAATAATAAGTCTTTACAAGTTGCTAATTTTGAGGAAATTTGGCAAAATGTTAAATTGAATGATGTTGGATTTAAACCTGATTTAAGTGATCTGTCAAAACTAAAGCTTATTTCATATTTTGATTATAATACTAAAGTAATTGATTTATTAGATTATAATGATGTAACTAAGAAAGATATTAGTAACATTGCTGCATCTATAGGAGTTGAATCGGAAGAAGATTATAAATCTTTTATTAATTTTAAAGATATAGTTAATGGGAAAGCTGTAAGTTTTCCTGATGTCAAAAATATATCTTTTGATTTAGCGGAATATAAACATAGTAGATATGGTGCATTGGAAATAAATAATTTTATATCTACTGTAGGATTAACTTCTTCTATGATAAAACAATTGTGTGAAGAAGACATATAATATTTAGAGGTGATATATGAAATTTAAGGGAAAACCTTATGAGTTATATGATTATATTACAAAGTTAATAGAGGAAACGAAACATAG
>Ga0256842_1001791_pt1 | contig 16560 bp, 18 predicted proteins | sample 4559240metaG_FD_185973 | JGI IMG/M metagenome (GOLD analysis project Ga0256842, IMG submission 185973) | Hydrothermal vent microbial communities from Guaymas Basin, Mexico - 4559-240 | ecosystem: Environmental > Aquatic > Marine > Hydrothermal vents | place: Mexico: Guaymas Basin | collected...
CGCTCCCGCCACTCCTTGATCGGGGACGTGCGCACGTGCGTGTAAACGTCCAGGAACAGGTGGCTGGAGATCCCCACCTCCGCGCACCAGATCGTCCGCTCCCGGTCCAGGTGAAGCAGCGGCGTCACCGTCCGGTCCGCGATGATCTCGGCGTACTCGTGCACGTGCTCGGGCCAGTGCGCCCACCGGTAATCCACGTACCGGAGGTCGGGGTACCGGTCGTGGTAGGCGGCGGTCGCGAAGTCCGGGGCCAGCGAGGAGTACAGGATCACCCCGCCGTACTCGGGGCTTCCCGGGTGGGCCGCGGCGGCGAGCACGAGGCCGTACAGCAGGTGCACCGGGCCGGAGGGCATCCGGGTCCCCCACGGGGGTGGGTGAGCCTTAACCTTCCATGTAATATGCGCCCGGTGCGGGAGGCGGGTGGGTCGTAGGAGGGCGCCGGAGCGGTGCCCGTTCTGCGGTGGTAAGCGGTTCGTTCGGATGGATCCAGGGGAGCGCACTCGGGACCTGCCCTGGTGGATTCGGGAGCTGCTGTGGGAGGAGTCGGGTTGATCGACAAGCGGGTGGCGATGGTGCTGGATCGGCTGCGCGGGTTCGAGCGTCCCAAGTTGCGGTTGGAGCAGTACGAGACGCCCGGGGAGCTGGTTCGGGTGCTGCTCTCCATCGCCGACGCGGAGGTGGGGCTGGAGGGGGCCAGGGTGCTGGATCTGGGGGCGGGTACGGGGAAGATCGGGATCGGGGCCGTGCTGGCGGGGGCGAGCCGGGCCACGCTGGTGGACGTGGACGGGGACGCGCTGCGGGTGGCCCGGGAGAACGCGGAGCGGGTTGGGGTGCTGGATCGGGTGGAGTTGGTACGCTGCGACGTGCGGGAGTTTCGGGGCGGTCGGTTCGACGTGACGATCATGAACCCGCCGTTCGGGGTGCAGCGCCGGGGGGCGGATCGGCCGTTCGTGCGGGTGGGGCTGGAGCACGCGCCGGTGGTGGTCTCACTGCATCGCGCGGGGACGGAGGACTTCTGGAGGGAGAGGGCGCGGGAGTGGGGGGCGGAGTGCGAGGTGGTGGGTCGGGCGAGGTTCCCGGTGCCGGCGATGTACCGGCATCACCGGCGTAGAATTAAACACGTGGGCGCGGTCGTTCTCGTGTTCCGGAGGGGTAGGTAAAGGGGGTCGACCTTGGGGGATCCCGTGGAGAAGGTGAGGAACGCGCTGGTGCCGCACCTGGAGGAGCTGGAGGATGAGCGGGTGGCGGTGGTCGCGGACATCGACGTGGATGGGCTGGCGAGCGCGGCGATCCTGGGGCACGTGCTGCAGGGTCTGGACCTGGACTTCGTGCTGTACTTCTCTCCGCCCGCGAACTTCACCGAGGTGGTCTCGGGCATCGCCCCGGAGTGCGACGTGCTGATCGCGGCGGACCTGGGGTCGACGGCGCGGGACGCCGTGCAGGATGCCAGGTCCGAGGGCTGCCGGGTTTTCATCGTGGATCACCATCAGGTGCTGGAGGACGTGCGCCCGGACGTGTTCGTGCACGACACGCGGCTGTGCGCGGCGGAGCTGTGCTACTGGGCCACGCTGGACCTGCACGAGCGGGACCTGAAGCTGCTGGCGGCCTACGCGGCGTTCACGGACTACGCGGAGGAGCACTCCCGGGTGCTGGACGAGGTGCTGCGCCGGTACGATCGGCGCAAGGTTTACACCGAGGCCAGCCTGCTCGACTACGCGCTGGTGAAGATGGACGGGGACGATCGCAGGGAGCTCGCGCTCAAGCTCCCGGAGACCGCGGTTCCCGAGCTGGATGAGGTGTACGAGCTGGCGCGGGAGGCCATGCTGGAGGAGCACGAGGTGCTTCAGCGCGCCCGGGAGGTGGCCAAATGCCTGGAGGAGGTCGTGGCGTACGCGATCATGGACGACATTCACCCCGCGATGACCGGAAGGGTCGCGTCCCACGTGGCGGGCGTGATGGGCACCCCCGTCGGGGTGTGCGTGAGAAGGGGAAAGGTCAGCGCCCGGGTCGTAGACGGGGAGGGGATCAACGTCGCCAAGGCGATCAGAAGGGCCGCCGAAAAGGTGGGAGGAAAGGGGGGCGGCCACGCCCCGGCGGCCGGCGGGGTCGTCCCCGAAAGTCGGGTCGACGAGTTCCTGAGGCTGCTCGCGGGGGAGATCAAGCGTCAGATCGAGGGCCGGACGAGCGACGAGTGAAGAAGTACGTGGAGCCGGGGCAGTTCGTGCTGCCGGGAGACAAGATCACGCTGGCCGAGGCGTTCTACCCGGGGCCGGGAACGTACGAGGACGACGGGATCGTGCGGGCCGCCGTGACCGGGACGGTGGAGGTCGACCTGGAGCGCCGCGAGGTCCGGGTCAAGCCCCTCGTGGACACGCCGCCGAAGCTCCGCAAGGGCGTTCCGGTCATCGGGCGCGTGCAGACGGTGAAGGAGCAGGTGGTGCTGGTGCGGATCGACCTCGCTCACGATCGCATGGACCGAGAGCCCGCGGCCTCGGGCGTGGGCGGCATCCACATCTCGCGCGTCCGGGACGCGTACGTGGAGGACCTCTCGGAGGAGTTCCAGCCCGGAGACATCGTCCGCGCCAAGGTGATCAGCGTCAAGACCCCGATCCAGCTCTCCACCATGGGGGAGGAGTACGGGGTCATCCTGGCCTACTGCAGCCGATGCCGCAGCGAGCTGGAGCGGATCAAAGGTAGAAAGCTGAGGTGCCCCTCCTGCGGGCACACGGAGACCCGGAAGGTCGCCTCAGGGTACCTAAGGGAGGCCTGAGGCTTGACCCGGATGGAGAAGCGGGAGGTCACCTTCTCCTTCCCCGACCAGGACACGGTGCGCAAGTTCATTCGCGCGGTGGAGAGCGAGCGCACCCGGGGCGTCGACGCCTTCCTGGACGCGAAGGGTACCCGGGTCAAGGTGAAGGTGTTCGGGCCGCACGCGGCCGTGGACGCCTACATCCGGCGGCTGGGGGAGCTGCGCAAGACCGTCCTGACCGAGTCCGAGGACGAGAAGCGGGTGCGGCTGCATCTGAGCACGGTCTGCCGAGAGGCCGGCGCCCCGAAGGTCCCCTCCGAGCTCCTGGCCCAAGTCCTGGAGCGGCGCGGGTACCGGGCCGAGGCGCGCGGGCCCTGGCTCACCACGGACGCCCCGATGCGGGAGATCAAGGCGATCGTGCGCGAGCTGGCCGAGCTCTACAAGGAGGCCCGGTTCTACGCGGCCTCCGAGCCCGTGCGGCGCCTCCTCACCCTCGTCTGCCACGAGCACGGCCTGGACCCGATGGACCTGGCCTACGCGGCGCTCGACCGGGGCGTTCTCCGCGAGGGTGAGGACGGGCGCTGCGAGCTGAAGAAGGACCCGGAGAGGACCCTAAAGGAGCTCGAGAAGCTCGCGTCCGAGCTCAAGCGCGAGGGGCGCGAGCGCGGTCGCACCCTCGAAGAGCTGCTGGAGTTCGAGGAGCGCCTGTGAGGGGGCCTCCCCCGTGCGGTTGCCCGAGGTGGAGGTGAAGGTGAAGAAGTACGACCGGGACGAGGTGCTCCTCGAGCTGCCCGGCGAGGACCACACGCTCTGCAACCTGCTGAAGTGGGCGCTCAACCGGAAGGAGGGGATCGTGGCCACCTACCGCATCGAGCACCCCATCCTGGGCAAGCGGCACAAGGTCGAGGACGAGCGGGAGCACGTCCCGCCCAAGGTGAGGATCCGGGCCGTGGACGAGGACGCGGACGCCAGGGAGGCGCTGTGGGAGGCCATCGACGAGCTCCTGGAGCTGATCGAGGAGGCTCGGAGGGAGTTTCAGGGGGCCCTGGAGGAGGCCGAGGGTTGAAGCTCCGGGAAGTGAAGCCCGAGATCCGGGTCCTGGGCGTCGACGACGGTCACTACGGGCCCGAGGACGAGCGCACCCTCGTCGTCGGCGTCGTGATGCGGGGCGGCAAGTGGGTCGACGGGGTGATGTGCACCGAGGTTACCGTGGACGGGCTCGACGCCACGGACCGCCTCGTGGAGATGGTCAACCGGTCCAAGCACAAGCCTCAGCTCCGCGTGATACTCACCGACGGGGTCACCTTCGCCGGGTTCAACGTGCTCGACATCCAGCGGCTGCACGAGGAGACCGGCCTCCCGGTGATCGCCGTGATCAAGCGCGAGCCGGACCTCGCCTCGATCATCTCCGCGCTGAAGAACCTGGATCGAACCGAGGAGCGCCGACGCATGGTGCTCCGGGCGGGCCCCGTGTACCGGACCGTCACCAGGCGCGGGGAGCCCCCGGTCTACTACCAGTGCGCCGGGATCGAGCCGCGCGTCGCGGAGCTCGTGCTGAAGCGGACGGCCACGCGCCACCGGCTCCCCGAGCCCATCCGCGTCGCCCACTTCGTCGCCACCGGGGTGACCCGGGGGGAGTCCTCCGGTGGGGCGTGAGCGCGTCGGCCGCGTGACCGTCGCCCTGTACAACTCGTACGACCCGAACCGGTACCACGAGATCCACACCCGGATGATCGCCCGGGCGGCCCCGCTCTGCGTGGCCTACGACTTCAAGCTCGCGCTGTTCGGCTTCCCGCTGGACGACGTCGGGGTGGAGACGCCGCGGGAGCTGGCGGAGCTCGTCGCCCGGGAGACGACCATCGGCGCCTCCGGGCGAGAGGTGCTGGAGCTGGCCGAGCGCAACCTGCTGGAGGTGTACGACTACCCGGATCCCGGGTTCCCTCCCCAGCTGGGCACGATCGTCGCCACCACGTGCCGGCCGGAGCCCGAGAAGGCGATCGAGCCGGAGGACGTGGTGGAGCTCGTTCTGCGCCCGCGCTCCGTGACCCTGGTCTTCGGGCTGGGTCGGCGCGGGCTGCCGGAGGAGGTGCTGGAGCGGGCGGAGCACCACCTGGACATCACGGGCCGCGGGATCTCGCTGGAGACGTCGACGGCGCTGGGGGCCGTGACGGCCGTCGTGGGTCATCTGATAAGGAGGGCGGTCCGGTCAAAACGTTATTGAACTCAAAACGATTCGCGGTGGTGGGCCCGCCGGGATTTGAACCCGGGTCACGGGGTGTCTTCGACCCGCCTCAGAGCTCCAAGGGGCTCCTCACGAGGGCCCGGCACACCCCATGCCAGTCATCGGCGGGCCCCTGGAGCCCCGCATGATAGACCTGGCTACACCGCGGGCCCGTCTCCCGGGGCCGGGGCGACCGACTCGAGTACTTAAGTGTTGCCCCGGCCGCGCCCCGGGCCGATCGCGATCGAGCGCCTCCCGGATCCATTTAACCGTGGGTTGACACGCCAGTCCCGGGGGTGGCGGGCTTGCTCCACGCCCGCGTGGAGCGGGTGCTCCGCAAGCAGGGGTACGGACTCGTGGGGAAGCACTCGGCCGTCAAGCCCTGCCACTGGTGCCGGGAGGCGATCAAGAACGGGCGGCACTGCTACAAGGCCCGGTTCTACGGCGTGGAGAGTCACCGGTGCCTGCAGATGACGCCCACGGTCGCGTGGTGCCAGCAGCGCTGCGTGTACTGCTGGCGGCCCGTCGAGCTGACGATGGGCGTGAGCGACGTTCCGGACCCGGACGATCCGGACCTGATCGTGGAGCGGAGCATCGAGGAGCAGCGGCGCTTCCTACAGGGCTACGGGCACCTGGAGGGCGAGGCGCGGAGGCGGTGGAAGGAGTCGCTGGAGCCCCGGCACGCGGCGATCAGCCTGGCGGGTGAGCCCACGCTGTACCCGCGCATCGGCGAGCTCATCGACGCGTTCCACGCGCACGGGTTCAAGACGACCTTCCTGGTCACCAACGGGCTGCGGCCCGATCGGATCGAATCGCTGGAGCGGGAGCCCACCCAACTGTACGTGTCCCTGGACGCGCCCACCGAGGACCTGCACCGGAGGATCAACCGGCCCGCGGTCCCGGACTCCTGGGAGCGGATTCGGAGGACCCTGGAGCTGCTGGACTCCCTCGGCTGCCGCACCGTGATCCGGATCACCGCGATCAAGGGGTGGAACATGGACGGGACCTCGGAGGACTTCGGCCGGTTGCTGGCGGAGGTGGAGCCGGACTACGTGGAGGTGAAGGGGTTCATGTGCGTGGGCTGGGCGGCGTTCCGGATGACGCCGGACCACATGCCGAGTCACGAGGAGGTGAAGCGGTTCGCCGCCGAGATCGCCGAGCACGCGGGGTTCGAGCTGGTGGACGAGTCACCCCCCAGCCGGGTCGCCCTCCTCTCCTCCTAGCGCGCCGGGAGCGGCGTCCAAGGGAGCGTTCCGATGGTTCCGCACCTGGCGCGGGCGGTCCTGGACTTCCTGCTGACGGTGCTGAAGGTGGCGCCGCTGGTCTTCCTCGGCTTCTTCGCGGCCTCGATGATGATGCGGCTGCGGGTGCACGAGCGGCTGGGTCGGTTGATCGGCGACCGGGCGGCGAGGTGGGGGCTCACGCCGGAGGCCGCCTCGGCGCTGGCGGCGTCGCTGGTGAGCCCGAGCGCCAGCTACCCGATGCTCGCGGAGCTGCACCGGGAGGGTCGGCTGGACGACCGGGACGTGATCCTGCTCGTCGTGGCGACGACGCTGCCCACGACGATCGGGGAGCTGTTCATCAAGGGCCCCTTCTTCGCCGCGCTGGCGATCCTGGGGCCCCGGCTCGGGCTGGAGTACGTGGGGGCGCTCCTGCTCTCGGCCCTGATCCAGACCGTCCCGGCGCTGCTGCTGTACGGTCGACGCCGGGACCGGTCGGGCGGCTCGAACCCGGATCCGGTGGTCTCCGACCCGGTCAGACCGCGGGTTCGGGAGGCGCTGGCGGAGGCGCTGCGCCGGGCGGGCCGGCGGATGGCGTACGTCCTCCCGCGCATGCTGGGCGTGGGCGCGGCGATGGTGGTGCTGGCGGAGCTCATCCGGTGGCACGTGCACGGCGGGTTCGGGCCGGTGCTGGCGACGATAGTGGCCAACCTGAGCCACTACACGGTCGGGTACGCGACGGTGGCCGAGTTCGTCCGGATGGGCACCCTTTCGGAGCGCGAGGCGGTCGCGACGCTGCTGATCGCCGGCTGCGCGAACGTGCTCATGATCTTCCTGCGCGCGTCCCTGGCCACGTACGTGTCGATCTTCGGGGGACGGTTGGGGGTGAAGGTGTGGTCGGCGAACCTGGGCTCGAGCCTCGCGGCCCGGTTGCTGGTGGCCGGCGCGCTGCTCCTGTCGTGATCTGAGGGGTGAAGTTTATAGGGGCCACCCGCCGGGCGCGAGACCGCGCTAAGATTGGAACCGGAGAACGGGGACACCGGGGTGATCGCGATGGCGGAGGATGAGAACGTCATCTACGTGGGCAACAAGCCCGTGACCAACTACGTGCTCGCGGTGATGACGCAGTTCAGCGAGGGCGCGGACGAGGTCAAGCTGGTGGCCAGGGGCCGGGCCATCAGCCGGGCCGTGGACGTCGCCGAGTTCATCCGGAACAACGTCATGCCGGAGGTTGAGGTGAAGGACATCGAGATCGGCACCGAGGAGATCGAGACGGAGGAAGGTGACACGATCAGCGTCTCGACGATCGCCATTACGCTGGCCAAGCCCTCCGAGTAGCCTCCCCCTCCCTCCCCCACGCCCCTCGGGCGAGGGTGCCCGGCTTGTCGACCCAGTCCCCCTCCGAGTTGAAGGTCGAGGACGTGATGACGGAGCGCCCCGTCACCGTCGACGCGGACCAGTCCCTCAAGTTCGCCCTCCGCACGATGCGCAAGAGAAAGGTGAACCGGCTCCCGGTCACCGAGCGCGTCTCCGAGGACCGGAAGGAGCTCGTTGGGATCATCACCGTGCTCGACGCCGCGCTCGCGGTCGCCGACGCGCGCTTCGGCGAGGTCTCACCCTCCCGGATCCGCGTTTCCGAAGTCATGACCTCCCCCGTCGTGACGATTTCCCCGGGCGCAACCGTGGACCAGGCCATCCACACGATGCTCTCCCACGGGATCTCCGGGCTCCCCGTCCTGGACGGGGATCGGCTCGTCGGCATCGTTACCAAGACCGACCTGCTCGAGCTGGTCGAGTCCGAGGACTACGTAGCCCTCCACATGACGAAGAACCCGATCACCGTGTCCGCCGGATCCAGCCTCCTCCACGCCCGGCGCCTGATGTTCGAGGAGGGCGCAAAGATCCTCCCCGTGGTGGAGCGCGAGCGCCTGGTCGGCCTCCTCACGGACCGCGTCCTGGCCCTGGAGCTGGCCCGGCTGCGGGAGAAATCGCCCAGGGGCAAGTTCCGGTCGCGAATCAAGCGCGCCCGGGTCGACGACATCATGCGCACTCCGCTGTCGGTCCGGACGGACTTCGGGCTGGTGGACGCCGCGGAGCTGATGGTGCGCAAGCGCGTCCCGGGGCTCCCCGTGGTCAACTACCGGGACGAGGTGGTCGGGGTGATCACCAAGACGGACCTCGTCCGCCTCCTGGCGGAGGGTACCTAGTTGTCGCTCGTAGGGATCGACATCGGAGGCACCTTCACCGACCTCGTCGAGTACGACGGCCTGCGGCTCCGGGTGAAGAAGGTCCCCTCCTCCCCCAGGCGCCCGGACCGATCCTTCGAGCGCGCCCTATCAGAGGTTAAGGAGGATCCGGACACGGTCCTGCACGCCACCACGATCGGCACGAACGCGTTCCTCGGCCAGCGCGGGCTGAAGCTACCGAAGGTGGCCCTGATCACCACACTCGGCTTCCGGGACCTCGTGGAGATCGGTCGTCAGGTGCGCCCGCAGATGTACACGCTGGAGCCCCGGAAGCCCGAGCCCCTGGTTCCACGTAACCTCCGGTTCGAGGTCAAGGAGCGCGTGTCCCCCGACGGCGAGGTGATCGTCCCGGTCGACGAGGAGCGGCTCCGCGAGATCGCGGGGAAGCTGCGCTCCCGGGACGTTCGGGTGGTCGTGATCTCGTTCCTGCACGCGTACGCGAACCCGAGGAACGAGCGGAGGGCCAAGGAGGTGCTGGAGCGGGAGCTCGGGGACGACGTGGAGATCGTCTGCTCGCACGAGGTGTGCCGGGAGTACCGGGAGTACGAGCGCACCTCCACGGCCCTGGTGAACGCGGTCCTGCGCCCGCTGGTGAGCGAGTACGTGGAGCGCACGCGGAAGGCCGTGCGGAAGGCGGGCGCGTCGGAGTACCTGCTGATGCAGTCCGACGGGCACGCGGTCCCGGCGGAGCGCGTCGTGCACACCCCGGCCAAGCTGATCGAGTCCGGCCCGGCCGCCGGGGTGGTGGCGACGCGGGTGGTGGGGGAGTGGCTGGGCGAGGATCGGCTCGTCTCGTTCGACATGGGCGGGACGACGGCGAAGGCGGGCACGGTCGTCGAGGGGCGCTACGAGGTGACCAAGGAGTACGAGGTGGGGGGTCGGACGCACCGGGGCCGGCGCGTCCGGGGATCCGGGTACCCGGTGCTGCACCGGTTCATCGATCTGACCGAGTGCAGCGCGGGCGGGGGCACGATCGTCTGGGTGGACGAGGCGGGCGCGCTGCGGGTGGGCCCCACCAGCGCCGGGGCGGACCCGGGCCCGGTGTGCTACGGGAAGGGGGGCACCGACCCCACGATCACGGACGCCAACGTGACGCTCGGGCGGCTGAACCGGAAGGCGCTACTGGGGGGAGAGATGCCCATCGACGCGGAGTCGGCGGACCTGGCGTTCAAGGGCCTGGCCGGGACGGTGGGCGGCGAACCGGAAGAGGTCGCCTACCAGGCCATCCGGCTCGCGGTGGAGGAGATGGCTCGCATCGTGAGGATCGTCACCGTGGAACGCGGGCACGATCCCCGCGAGTTCGCCCTGGTGGCCTTCGGCGGGGCGGGCCCGCTGCACGCGGCCGAGCTGGCGGAGGTCCTGCGGGTGCGACGCGTGATCGTACCTCGGCACCCCGGGGTGTTCTCGGCCTTCGGGCTGCTGGCGGCGGAGACGGCCTGGGAGCACTCGATTCCGGTGCTCGAGACCACGGACGAGCTGGACGACGAGGCGCTGCGACACCTGATAAAGAGGGCCGCGTCGAGGGCCTCGCGCGCCCTGCCCCGGGACCCCGACGAGGTCAGGATCGTGGTGGAGGCCCGGTACCGGGGGCAGGCGCACGAGCTGGACGTGGAGGTGGGGCCTGAGGCCTCGATGGAGGAGGTGGAGCGCGCGTTCCACGAGCGGCACGAGGCCGTCCACGGGTTCCGGCTGGACGCGCCGGTGGAGGTGGTGAACGTGCGGGCCGTGGCCCTGGCGCGCCGGGAGCCGCCCAAGCCGAAGCCCCTGAAGGAGGGCGGGGAGACGAACCCGGACCGAGCGGTGAGGGAGCGGCGGGAGGTGTACTTCGAGGACGAGGGGTTCCTGGAGGTCCCGGTCTTCGACCGGGATCGGCTGCGGTCGGGGGACGAGATCGAGGGGCCGGCGGTCATCGAGGAGTACGACTCCACGACGCTCGTGCCGCCCGGGTGGAGGGCGCGCGTGCACCGGCTCGGGGCGCTCGTGCTGAGTCGGGACGGGTCTTAGGGTCCCGGGCTCATCGTTTCGTGAATCAGAACGATTCCCGGTGGAGCCGCGGCCGGGATTTGAACCCGGGTTACGGGATCTGCAGTCCCGCGCCCCGCCAGGCTAGGCTGCCGCGGCTCCTCCCGTCCCGGGCCCCCGGACGCCCAACTTTAAGTCTTTCTCCCGCGGCGCACCCGGTCAGGGAGCCTCCACCCCGGGCCGCTCGTACAGCCACACCTCCGCCCACTGACCCACCCTCACCCCACCGCGCACGATCTCAAAGGACCGCACCGACGCCTCGTCCGGCTCGAAGCCCGCCGCCTCCGACGCCAGCTCCACCAGCTCCTCCTCGTCGTAAATCCGGCCCCTCTCCACCTCGAACCGCTCGCCGGCGGGCACCACGTGACCGTACCCTCGCTCCGTGTGCACGTACACCACCGCCTCCCGCGCCCGCCTCGCCACCGCGCATCCCACGGCGTTGCACACGGAGTGATACGGCACCACCTTCCCCAGACCCACGAGCTCTCGGTACTCCTCCGCCAACCCCCCGGCCCAGAGCACCCGCTCACCCTCCAGCCGGGAACGGAGCCTCTCCCGGACCTCCTCCAGGACCCGCTCGGCCACCCTTGCCGGGTTCCCCACCGACCTCAACGCCCGCCGCGACTCCCTCGGATCCCCCTCCGGCTCCGGATCGTGATACCCTGCCACCACCAGCGCGTCCGTGACCGTCGGTCGGGAGCCCCCGTAGCACGCGGGCAGGGACGTCTCCCCCGTGAGCCCGTCCCCGGAGACGACGGTGTTGCCGCCCAGCGGCAGCGAGCGGACCCGGGCGGAGCGAACCGCGGTGGGATACCCGAAGAGGGTGGCCCGGGACTCCGTCACCGGCACCCCATCCCGGGCCCGCACGAGGTCCACCGTGGATCCACCCACGTCGGCGAGCAGGAACTCCTCCCTCCCGGTCAGGTACACCGCCCCCAGCACGCCCGCCGCCGGGCCCGAGTGCAGCACGTTCACCGGCACGCGCAGGGCCTCCCTGGGGGTCTGCAGCCCGCCGTCCCCGCGCAGGACCCCGTCCACGCCGCCGAGCGCGCGCAAAAACTCGCGGGTCGCCCGCTTCACCCGGGCGCTGAGGACGGCGGTGGCCACGCGGCGAGGGAACCCGCCCCGCGGGACGTGGTGGCCCGGGACCACCTCGCGCGCCCGCTCCCGCACGGCCTTCACCAGCCTCCGCTCCAGCCGGGAGTTGCGCTGCGAGAACTTCGAGACCACGGCCACGGCGTGCCCCTCGGGCACGCTCACGGACCCGACCTCCACGTCCCGCACCACGTCCCCCTTGTGATCCACGTACCCGTCCACGACCTCCGCGCTGTCGGCGAACCCCGCGAGCGGGTCCGGGTCCAGGCCGGGTCCCGGGATCAAGATCAGGTGGACCGGATCCCCTCGACCCCTCACGAGCGCGTTGATCGGCAGCGTCGTGCTGACGCGCCGCTCGTCCGCCTCGAGGCGCCGAAGCGCTTTTTTCGTGGGCTTAACCAGGCCACCGTCGCGGGGCACCTTGACGCGATCCACCACCTCCCCCTCCTCCAGGACCACCGCGTCCACGTGCGTGCTCCCCGTGTCCAGCCCCAGTACTCGCACCGGCGGCGGCCCCCTCGGTAATAAGGGACGTCGTCACCCATCGGCAAGCCGGCCTCTCCTCATCGGGGGAGCCCCGGGTTGCTGCTGAAGGTGCTGACGGTCGCCACGCTGTGGACGATCGTGGATCACGGGTACCCGTTCGCGACCTATTACCAGAACGTGGACCTGGAGCGGCTGATCGAGGTCCACCCGGGCGCGGTCTGCGTCGACCCGTACTCCGGGCCCGGAGGGCGACCGTGGACGCCGGAGGAGCTCGATCGACTGAAGAGGGCCGGGATCCGTCCGGTGGCGTACATGACGCTGGGGGTCGTGCCCAAGTACCACCCGGACCTGTTCCAGCGGGCCCGCGACCTGGGTCTGCTGGGCCCGGAGGACCCGAGGTGGAAGGGGGACTACGCGGTCCGGTTCTGGGACGAGCGGTGGCAGTCGGAGCTCGAGCGGTGGGTGCGGAGGCTGCATCGGATGGGGTTCGAGGGGGTGTTCATCGACGTCATCGACGTGTGGTCGCGGGGCTGGTACGTGGACTGGTTCAGGAGGGAGACCGGGGGATCGAGGGACGAGCTCCGGGGCCTGGTGTACCGGGCCCTGATCCGGGTCGCGAACGCGGCCCACGCGCTCGGGATGGACGTTTACGTGTGCGCTGGGAACGCCGTGAGCGATCGGTGGTTCCGAAGGCTCGCGGGGAAGCATCGGATCAAGGTGGTCGTGGAGAACGTGATCGCGCGGGACGACGGCACGCTCCAGCCCGAGGAGGACTTCCTGAGCGCGGTGGGGGAGCTCGCCGACCTGAGCCGGCTCACGGACGTGTACGACGTGGAGTACGGTCTGGACCTGAAGGACGGTGAGGTGCGGCGGCGGTTGACGCTCCTGTTCAGGCTCACCGGGGTGCGAGAGGTGTACGTGACGTCCCTCTCCCACGACCGGCTTGGGGTGGCCGTGGTCCCTGTGAGTGGAGAGGGGGATCGGGTCAGCGGTCCGGCCTCCGGGTCGCGCGGTGAGGAAGGTGAGAAGGTGGAGAGTGAGGGTGCCGCCCGAGCCTCCCGGTCCGGAGGCAGGGGAAGTGCCGGTGGATCGGCGCTCCCGGCGCCCTTGATCCCACCGGTGGGGAGGCGGGGGAAGCTCCGCCCTGCCCAGTCCGTTCATCCCCGGGCGGGTCGGCGTTACAACCCCTCTTCACGGCCGGCGTGCCCGGACCCCTGAAGTGGGTCGTAATTACCTCTTCGGGGCGACGCGCTTGCGGTGCCAGCGGTGCGGGGAGCGGCCGGGTCGGTACAGGCGACCCTACGCGGGCGATGCGGTGTGCGGTCGGTGTCTGGTGGAGCTGGTGCGGGATCGGGTGTTCCGGGAGGTGCGGCGCTGGAGGTGGTTCCGGCCCGGTCAAACGGTGGTCGTGGCGGTCTCCGGGGGCAAGGACAGCGCGGTCGCGCTTCGGCTCGTGCTCGAGTACCTGGACCCGCTTCCCGGGGTCGAGGTGATCGCGCTCACGGTCGACGAGGGTATCTCCGGGTTCCGGGACCGGTGCCTGCGGGAGGCGGAGCGGCTGGTGGAGCGGCTGGACGTGCGGTGGGAGGTCGTGTCGTTCGAGGAGGAGTACGGGTTCCGGCTCGAGGAGGTGGTGGAGGAGACCGAGCATCCCGCGTGCACCGTGTGCGGGGTGCTGCGGCGGCGGCTGCTCAACGCCCGGGCCCGGGAGCTGGGGGCCGACGTGGTGGTGACGGGTCACAACCTGGACGACGAGGCGCAGGCCGTGCTGATGAACTTCGTGAAGGCGGATCTGGCGCAGCTCTCCAAGCTGCACCCGCGGGTCCGGCCCGAGTCCGAGGCGGTGGTCCCGCGCGTCAAGCCGCTGCGGCGAGTCCCGGAGCGGGAGGTCAGGTGGGTGGCGGACGAGCTGGGGCTCCCGTACCACCCGGATCCCTGCCCGTTCGCCTCGTCCTCCGTGCGCTCCTTCTTCCGACGGCTGCTGGACGAGATGGAGGAGCGGCTGCCGAGCGTTAAGTTCGGGATCGTGCAGGCGCTGGACCGGGCCGGCCCGGTGCTGGCCGAGGAGTTCCTCAAGGGGGAGGTCCAGAGGTGCGAGCGCTGCGGGGAACCGGCCTCCGACCGGCTCTGCAAGGCCTGTCAGATCCTGGAGGAGCTTCGTCAGTCGTCGTCCCGCCTCCGAGACCGGGCGAGCAGCTCCGCCCGCACGAGCAGTGAGGAGCGGTGACCCACCCGCTCCCGAACGTCCTCCCACTCCGGCTTGGCGTGCTCCACGTCCTCGAACCGGGACCGCTTAACCCGGACGCCATCCTCCCGGACGAGCCTCCGGTCCGCCACCACCCGCTCGCACCGGTACACTCGGGCTCCCAGCGAGCCCGTCCACCGGAAGATCTCCCGGAAGACCTCCCGCTCCACGCCCGGCCGGTCCTCCACGATCGCCCGCAGGATGAACCGAGGCCGGTTCTTCTTCCCCAGGCCGTGCAGCACCTCCACGTCCCGAACCCCGTCGAGCTCCAGCAGACGGGAGATCGCCTCGCCCACCGCCTCCCCGTCCGCGTCGTCGATCGAGGTCTCCACCACCCGAACGAACCCTCCCTCACCCCCGGGCTCGCACAGCAGAATCCGGAGCACGTTCGGCCGATCCTTCAGCTCCCGGGACCCGGCCCCGAACCCCTGCCGGACCACCCTCCACGGCGGCTCCGCGTCCTCCGTAAGCTCATCGATCGCCCGCAGCAGCGCCGCCCCGGTGGGCGTGAGCAGCTCTCCCTCCCCGTCCGCCCGGAACCCACGCTCCCACCCCGACAGGATCTCCGCGACGGCCGGGACGGGCACGGGCAGCTCGCCGTGCTCCGTGCTCACGGTGCCCGATCCAACGTTCGGCGGGAGCACGAGCGCCCGCCCCGGGTCCAGGTCCTCCAGGAGCGCGGCGGTGCCCACCAGATCCACCACGGTGTCCACGGACCCCAGCTCGTGCAGGTGGTCGACTCGCCCGTGCACCCGCTCCTCCGCCCGTAGGAGCAGCCTCAGCGCCCGCTCCGGCAGCTCCGACCAGGGCTCCCTGGTCACCACCTCGCCGGCGACCTCCAGAACGAGCCCCTCCAGCCGGTCCGGGTCGCCGACTCGATCCCCCGCGTCGACTCGGACCCGAACCGCCCGGAACCCGCGGACCGAGACCCGGCTCACGTCCACGCCGACTCGGAACCCGCGGTCCCGAAGGGTGCGAACCACCCGGCGCAGCGACCCCTCGTCCGCGCCCGCGTCCAGCAGCCCGCCGAGGAGCATGTCTCCGGAGGCTCCGGCCACCTGGGGGTCAACGATGAGCAGCGTCCCCACCCGAGACGTCCCCCGAGGAGTTTCGGGGAGCTATTAACCGGTGAGCGCGCCACGCGCGCCGGGGTGAGCCGCCGTGAGCATGGTCGAGGTGAGGATCTTCGTGGACCCGGAGAACGTGGGCAAGGTGATGAACGCGATGGCGGACGCGGAGGTCACGGGATTCTACGTGGTGGAGTACCGGGGCGTGGCCCCGGACCGCTGGAAGGGGTTCGAGATTCAGGAGGACCCGGAGCACGCCATCAAGGCCCTGAACGACCTATCCGAGCGCGCGGTCATGGTGGTGACGATCATCCGGGAGGAGCACCTGGACGGGCTCGAAGAGGCCGTGAAGCGCCGGTTATCGGGCGAGCGGTACACGATCATCGTGAGCGACGTCCGGGAGATCAAGGTGGAGGGTTAGGCGGCCCCGAACCGGCGGGAACGCGGCCGGAGCGGCACGATCGGCACGCAGGGCAGGTTCTGCGGCTTCTCCCCGCCCCCACGCGTCCCCTTGGCGGTGACGCGGGCCGGGACCCGCACGGTCTCCACCACGACCGTGACCGGGTTGCTGAAGGAGGGGGTCACGAGCGACCCGCCCGGGAACATGGCCACGTACACGAACCGACCCGGACGCTTCGGGATCACCAGCAGCGGCGGCGTCTTACCGTCCGGCCCCGTGACCCACTCGCTCACCGCGCGGTTGCTTAGGATCGAGTAGTTCTCGAGGAGGAGGATCCGGGCGTTGGGGATGGGGTCACCGCGGTGATCGGTCAGCACGGCCTGCAGCCTGAACGCCCGATCCCCGTCGGGCGTAGCGATCAACCTTAACCGGGCGCGCTCCAGGAACGTGCACGTCACCCGCTTGGATGCCGGCCGATACAGGTTACCGCCGTTGAACTTAACCTCGATCGTGAGCAGCCCCGGCTCATTCACCTTCACCGACGCTCGGAACCACCCGGACGCGTCCGGGTGCACGCTGATCGACCGATCCAGGCCGCACCCCTTGAACGAGATCGTGAGCCCGTCCGTGACGGGAACGCCGAACACCACGTCCCGAAGCTCACCGCAGACGATCACGCGCTCCCCCACCACCCCCTCCCGCGGCAGCACCGAGACCGAGAGGTTGACCGGCAGCCGGGTCACGTCCCGGGTCAACCGGTGCACGACGACGCAATCCCGGATCCGAACCACCCTCCTTTCCCTCCCACC
>Ga0256842_1001792_pt1 | contig 16559 bp, 20 predicted proteins | sample 4559240metaG_FD_185973 | JGI IMG/M metagenome (GOLD analysis project Ga0256842, IMG submission 185973) | Hydrothermal vent microbial communities from Guaymas Basin, Mexico - 4559-240 | ecosystem: Environmental > Aquatic > Marine > Hydrothermal vents | place: Mexico: Guaymas Basin | collected...
TAACTGATAAGTTTTTTTAGTTTGCTGTTAGCAAATATATTTTTGAACTAATCTTTTCAGAATTGTTTTTGTTTGTAAAAACCACTTAACTCTAAGCTTGGTGCTTTGGTTGACACATAACGACTGACTTGAACTGTAAATTTTCGCTAGAAAATTTATTAGTTCCAAGGTTTTGTTAACTATTTTTCAATTAAATTTGGATTTCTCAATCTCATAACCCAATTTTTACTATCATCATTATATTCAAAATATATTCCTAAGTTATTACCAATATTTGCAAATGGCAAAGTTTGTGTTGATTTAATAGCTATTTTTGTTTTTAAATCTGGACTACATAAATATATCTTTTCTTGAAATTCTCTGACAGTTAAAGTATTACTTTCTATTACCTGTGAAATCTTTTTTAAAGTAAAATTATTTATTTGTGGTACTTCTGTAATTAATTGATTACTTTGTGCTGTGGAAAAGATTTCTATCCATTCATTAGTTATAGGTAAACAATATTCACTAATTTTTTCTTTATTTTCAATAATTAAATTAAATAATTTTCTTTTACTAATACCATTTAAATTACTATTAATTATTCGACTTAAATCTAATGAAGCTACTCTTGATTTTATCCCTGATAGATATATTTCTATAGCAAAAATATTTGGTAATCCAATTTCAGAAAAAAGAGCCAAGTTTTCAAGAACTTCTGCTTCTACTTCCAAATTTAAATCATATAGTTTTCTAACTATGGCATTAATCGCCCAAGGTACAATCATTGCAAAATATTCTACACAAATTTTCTGACCATTATTTGATTCTTTTATTTCAGATAGTTGAATTCCTGAAAACCATGATTCTCTTACTATATCAATTTCATTCTCGTCGAAGTTATGTTTAAAAGAAGATGATGGCATCTGTTGTATTAAAATCTCAATTCTTTTCATTATTGTGATAGTATCACCAATCTCTTTTTCTGATTGAATATAAACTGTAACTATTTCTTTTATTTCATCTATATATTCTTCTATTAAAATAGATGAACTTAATGGAATACCTGATTTTACAATAGATTCCCAGTTCGTATAATCTCCTGCCATATTTATTACAGCTCTATTTCTTGCTTTTAAAAATTTTGTTATCTCTTCTTGTGTAATATTTGGTTCATTCTCAGCTTGTATATAAGCTAAAGAGTTTCTAAAATAATCATCAATCCATTCAGAAGGGTCTAAATTTAAATGAGATGACTTTTTATAATCTAGTGCTAATAAGGTATCATCAATCCAATTAAAGGCTTCTGCTATATCTTGTGAATAATCATTTTCACTATCTTTTAAAGTAACAAAATTATTTTCTGAAATTAATTGAAGTAAAAGATTAAAATCAATATTACATCTTTGAGCTATATTTTTTATATTATTTATTAAAATTAGTAATCCACTTTGAGCATTATCCATATTTGATATATCAAAATAATTCTGACATAATTGAATATCTCTTTGATAACTCCAATTACTTTCATCAATACCATATAAAATTTTTCCTTCAATATCAACAAAAGCTCTTCCTGCTCTTCCTGCAATATTCCAAAAATCCTTAGACTCTATTTTGGTTTCACTTTGATGATTTATAAATACATCTGCAAAAATAACAGTAGATATTCCAATATTTACACCTTGACCTAAAGTCGATGTTGAAACTATTACTTTAGGCTTTTCTTCTCTCATAATTTTTTCTAATAAAATTCTAACTTCTGTTGAAAGTTTTCCATAATGACATAAAATTCCATACTCTGCAAGTTGAAAGATTTCATTTTCTCCTGCTTCTTCACAAGCTAATTGAAAGGATTTAAGTAAATTAGTATTATTCCAAATAACTTTTTGTTTATCAGTTCCCATTGACTTTAAAACTTTTTTTGCATTTGAAACTACCATATTGGCTCGTGCAACAAATAAAAGAACTGTCCCTAAATTTGATAATTTTAAAGCTGTAGAAGCATAACCTTCATTCTTATCATCAGGAAAATATTTTGTTCTGGCTCGTGGAGGTAAAAATTTTTCAATAAAATTTTTATTAAATGATTTTGGTTCTCCTATCCATTCTATATCAATATTTTTACTTCTAGTCCATTTTAAAATTCCAAATCTTTGATTAGCTAATCTTTTTTTAGATTCAAAAATTTGGTTTTCATCATGAGCAATCCATTTTGATATATCTTTGGTGTTGGGTAGAACAGCTGATAATAAAATTATCTTGCCATCATTTTTACTAATATGAAATTTTAACTCTTCTACAAATAATTCATTTTGAATAAACCTTTGATTTGCTCCTAAAAGATGTCCTTCATCTAAGACTAATAGTTTAATAGTATTTGCAATGTTTTCATCTGCTCTTATAATTGCTTTTGCTTTTTCAGGGGTTGCAATAATAATATTTGAATGTTCAATTAATCTTTTATCAATTTTACTATATTGCCCACCACCATAAAGAAAGGTAGTTGAAATACCTAATGGACTGAAAACTTTATCCATAGACTCTTCTACTTCAAATGATAAAGAACGAAAAGGAGCTAAATATAAAACTTTTGATTCAGGATTTTTTATTAAAGTTTCCAAAATAGCAATCTCTGCTATTCTAGTTTTTCCACTACTTGTAGGCAAACTAATAACAATGTTCTCATTAGTTCTCATTGCGTTAATGGCTGCATATTGAGTAAAAAATAGTTCTGTTATAGATGGATTATTAAATGCAAGTTGTTGAATGTATAAGGTAGTTTTATCACTTGGCATTAAAGTTGGTAAAATATTCCAAAATGAATATTCTCTATAGGTATCTAAAAGAATTAATAACAATCTACTTATCCACCAACTTAAAGGTTCATCATCAATAGAAGAGAGTTCCTTCAAATCATTAACATATTCTTGCGATAAATTTAGCCACTCCTCATTACCTGAATAAATATACTCAATTAATAGATTCAGGACTTTTGCTAAAATTACACTATAAAATCGAAAATTTTCATCTAAAATATTATCTAATCTACTTATTGATTCATCTTGAAATTCACGATTAAAAACAATATCATTAATTTTCAATACAAGAGTATCTAAATCTTTTTTTAAAAATAGATTTATTAACTCAACAAATTTACTATGTGCCTCAGATTTTTTAATAGCTATAAATGATTTTGAATATTGAGATGATATATAAAAAGATAAACTACTAATCAGTAAATAATAGTTGCTATTCTCTTTTTTATTATTTTGTGGAGCATGAACAGAATAAACAATATCTCCTGCTTTTTCAAATGCACTTAAAGCCATTTTATTATGACTTTGATTCTCTTTCAAAGTACAGGCTATTGATAAATAGGAGAAAGCTATATAATCAATTCGTTCATCAAGATTTTCCGTATAATTAGGAAAGTTTTCAAATGGTTCATTTGCTTCAAGAAGTATATTTTTTGAATTGGCTTGTGCTATTAAGTTTTGAGTTAAACCATCTGACTCTAATTTATCAAATAGTTGGAGTGCTTTTTCTATTGTCATACTAACTTCTCATCTTATCAATAGCTTTTAAAAAACTTTTTTCAATTAAATCGTTAGGGTTCTCTTCGCCATAAGATAGAATTACTAAATTTTCATTATCAGAATTATGCAAATGTGCTTCTATTGGCACAGAAACTTTTTCATTACTATGTATAAATCCAACATAAATAATATCTATACTATCTGTAGCAACCTTATCTACTAAATCATCAATTTCTTCTGATAAATCAATCTCTCCTAATTCCATTAATCTATCACTAACAAAAGTTAAAGAAATTGGTAAATTATCTTTGGATAAGGAATTAATCACATCCATAACTACTTGTTTTGTAGGTGTTCCTCTGTATTTTGCTTCTCCCATAATCATTTTGTTGCTTATGTTTTGTTTATCAAAAAGTAAAATATCATCACCTTTCATAGCTTGTTCAATATTTGGATTAAAATGTAATTTAAAAATAACAACTTCTAATTTTGATGAGGCTTCTAAATATTCAGCTAGGATTATCTCTCCCAAATTACCTTTTTGAGTTGTAAAATTTTGTACAGGAAAAGGCATTCTTCTATCTACATAAGTATTAAACTCATGTTTATTTAAAATAGATTTTTTCTTTTCAAATTGTTGAACTTTTAATGGAGAAATATGATGTTTAAGTATAAAACTTGATAATTCATCTATTAATATATCTCTATCAATACCTTTATTCGTTAATTTTCTATGCTTTTTTGTTGTTGTAGTGGGTATATCTTCATGTTTACACCAATCAAAAAATAATCCTGATTTTGGGTGTTCTCCAATTAATTCTGATTGCTTTGACATAATTTGTTCCCTTCGTGCAATGACACTATATGTTATAGGAATTTGAGATAATATATATTCATTTAATTTCCAATACTCTTCACTAGCATATTTAAACTCCTTATAATATGTCAAACACAACCTTTTTTTATTTGTATAGTTAACGGTTGAAGATAGCCAATAAATTTCCGCTAGGTAATTTATTGGTTACTCTGTTTTGTTGTATCTGAACTTTTATGACGGTTTGTTTTGGTTAAATATTTTTAGTATTTCTATTGAGTTTTCATCTAAATTAACTTCATAGACTACTGTATATCTTTTATATGTCATATCTCGTACATTTTTATCATCAAAATAAACTGATGGTTTATATTTAAAGGGAAAGACTGGAATGTTAAGAATAAACTTTTCTAACTCTAATGCAAATTTGATACTTGCATGAGGTTTATCTTTTGCAATGTGGTTAATTATATGTAGCAATTCATCTTCAAAAATTGGATTATAAATAATCTTCATTTTATTTCAATAGTTTCTAAATGGTTTTTGATATTTCCCCAAAGTACTTCGTGTGACACCATTTCAATATTTCCATTTTTTATATCATTTCTAATTTGATGTAACTCTTTTTGTCTCTCATAAAAATATGGGTCTAGTTTTAAATTTTTATCTTTTGTTATAGTAATATTTTCACTATGATTATTAACATAATTTATAAATTTTTCAACATAACTATCTTGAATTTGTACGGCTAAAGTTTGCATAGTAAACTCCAATAATCTATTTATGCATTATTATATCAAAACTTAAGTGAAATTCACTTAAGTTTTTTTGGTTGTATTTTTGAAATTTTGAAAATATCATTATTAGATATTAAAGCATTGCCTTCTTCGCTAAATATATCAATTAATTTATCATTGTTTACTTGGCATCTCTTATTTAAAGTATTAATAATTTTTTGAAATAGTAATATAACATTACTATATTCTCCATTTAAAAAGTATTTATTTCCATCATTAGATTCACTGTTCATAATTCCAGAATATTTACAAATATATTTTTGAGTCCCTATCTCTTCTATGCTTAAATGAATTAATTTATCTGGTAAATCAAATCCATTATTACTTTCAAAATTTATTTTTTGAGTTTTTATCAATTTTTATCCTTTTACTTTAAATATCCCTATAATAACTACTCGTTAACAGTAGGTATTTTTACACCTATTTTATTTAATTTTTCCTCTTGAATAAGGTTTATTGTGTGATTTAGTATTGAATCTAAATAATATCATAGTGCATTTATTCATCCAAATAAAGTCATTATACCAAAAATAGATGCAATAATACCTATTAAAGTAATTATCCACATAGATATACCAGTGCTACTTAATGCTAACCATATTAACGATAAACCGACAACTATGCCAATTAGAAAAAGTAACCATAATGTTCCAAAATTTCTATTATTTTCTTCGTTTTCAGTATCTTTTATAGCTTTTTTAAAAAGAGAAACCCCTGAGATTAATGCTAAAAATAATAATATAATTCCTACAAAAAGTAAAATGTATTCAAATATACTCATCTGAAATCAACCTCTTTTACATCTTTAGATACTCTTAAATCCTCTACTAAATTTCTTATTGTATCTCTCATATTATTTGGATTATGCATAGCTGATAACAATAGATTTAGTTTAGTTTTGTCTGAGGTAATTAAAGTAATATTACCAAGATTAAATATTCTTAGTAAAAATGGTTCAATTAAAATAATATCTTTAATCCTGTATAATTCAATCTGTTCAGTTGTTTTATTGAAAACACCTTCTTTTGAAATTAATCTTTGAGATGTTATAATAAATTTAGTATTTTTTATTTTTAAATAATTCCAATACATTACAAATAAAGGAATAATCGTCCAAAAAAATATACCACATAGTACATAACATTTTATGTTTACAAGCTGAGAAGGAGTTCCTTCCCAGATTATTTCTTCTTGTATTAACATTAATCAAGAAGCATATTTAACACTATTTAATTGTTTTTTAAACTCTTCAGGAGATTTTAATGCTGGAATAAGTAGGTTACTTGCTCCAGAACCTGTGATTACAATATCACCATAACCAAATATTCTACCTAAAATTGTTTGTTTAACATCAATTGATTCAATATTCTTTAAACCAAAATCATAAGTTTTTCTACGAAGAATACCAGATTTTCCAACTACTCTATTATTTGTTATTGCTATTTCACTAAATTTTTGAAATAGAAAAATAGGTATTAATAAAGTTCCAAAGGATATTACTATCCAGAAAAAATTATCCCATAGTGCAAAAGCACCCGTATAAAGCACTTTTTCATTATTAACTAATGAATTATTCACATACATTCCCATGTATTACTCCTGTGTCAAATTGTCATTTTATAAATAAAATAGACATATTTAAATTTCCTAGTAATTTGGAGAACTTAGATACAACGACTGAGTACAAAAATATGTTACCTACTCTTGTATTCATTTGTGTTTCACAATGGTAGCTAAATTTTTAAACTTTTAAAAGCTCAAAATTGGCTAGAGGTAACATATTTTTGTTGCTACGATTTGTTATGTTTTTACCATTTCTCATTTACTGTTTTTTGCATATATGTTTGAAAAGATTCAGTAAGTAATTTTATATCAGCTTCAGCTTTTTCTTGTGTGTAATAAGCAATACCTTCTACATATCTAAATGGTTCTGGTTTTATTGTGATTTTTGAGGCACCATCTTTCACTTGTATTTTAATAATTGCATATGCATATTGTGCTGGACCATATTGACTAGCATAAGCTATTATACCTAGCAAATATCTTCCTGTAATAGTACCAGATTCTTTATCTCTAAACTGAATAACTGATTTTGAATTATTGAATGTTTCTACCATCCAATTACTAGCCTTAACATATAACTTATCTTGTTTTTCTTTATCTATGTGTATAACTTTTACTGTTGGTGTAGTAGGCATTGTACGAATTGAACATCCAGTTAAATTAAACATTAACAAAGCAGTTAAAAAACTAAAAATTATTTTTCTCATTGAGAAACTCCAAAAATTAAACTAACTATAAATTAATATAGCTGTGTTCAATTTTCTTTGAATACTGAACATAACGGTTGACTACAACGACACTTTAGTGTTCGTTGCTAGGTTTTGTTGTACCTTTTAGCCTTTTAAGTAACTTTTTATTATTGAATTACTTGCATAAGATATTTGGTTTCTCTCTCCTATATATAAAAGTTTTCCTCCATTAATACCTGAATTTGGTCCAAATTCTATAATATAAGATGAATAATTAATAGCTAAAATATCATGTTCAATGAAAAAAACGGTATTCTTCTTTTCTACGAGAACATATAAAAAATCTATCAATTTATATTTACTATTTGTATCTAATCCTCTAAATGGCTCATCTAGTATATAAGTTCTATTTTTTTGATATTTAAAGAAAGTAGAACCAAGCTTAACTCTTTGAGATTCCCCTCCTGACAATGTTGCCATTTCTCTAAACAATGATATGTAACCTAAATTTATATGAAGTAAAAAATCTAAAACTTTTTTCGTTTTTTTCATATTTGTAGGGATTATTTTTATTAATTCATTTATTGATAATGACAAATATTCATATATATTTAAATTATTAACTTTATATTTTAATGTCTTCTTAGAAAATCGCTTTCCGTCACAAGAAGGACAAATTATATTAATATTCTCAACTTCATCTTTTAATACACCAGTACCTTTACAAGTATTACATTTACCTATTGCAGTATGATAAAAGGAAAAATAATCTATATCAATTTTATTTTCTTTAGCAAATAATTTTTTTATTTCATCAAATATACCTAAATATGTTGCTAAAATTGAGTATTTGTTGCCATTTATTGGGGTTTGGTCTAAGTATGTAGGATTTTTACAATATTTAGGAAGTATAAATTTAGCAAAAGATGTTTTTCCTGAACCTGATTTTCCACATATTGCAATTAAACTTTCTATTGGTATTTTTGCATTTAAATTTTTTATATTATTGTAACTTTCATTTTGAATTAAAATATTATTTTTACTTTCAAATAATTTATATTGAATTGTCTCTTTTTCATCTTTATAGTTTTTAATAATTTTACCACCATTCTCACCACCTAAAGTGATAATATTATCTGAAATTTTTTTAAAAATATTATTATGCTCAATAATCAATATTGTATTATTCTTATTTTTAATCTCTTTAATAGTATTAATGATATTGTTTAATTCACTTGGATGTAATCCAGATGATGGCTCATCAAATATATATAAAAAATTATTAAATTGTGAATTTATAGCTTTTGCAAATCTCAATCTTTGTAGTTCCCCTCCTGATAAACTAGGAATTGATCTATTTAAATTCAAATACTCAAGCTTTACATTAACCATTTTTTCTAAAAATATTAATATTTGACTAAATGCAATCTTTTCTATATTGGATTGTTGCCATTTATTTCTATATTTTTCTATCCAATTAATTAATTCATCTATTTGAAAAGAATATAATTCTCCTAAATTTTTACCATAAATTTTATACTCTAAAACTTTTTTTGAAAATCTAAAACCATTACATACACTACAATTTTTTTTAGTATAGTATTTTTTATCCTTATCTGAAGGTTTTATAATATTCTCAAGCTCAATAATTGGACCAAAATATTGTGTTGTTTTTACTCTTTTTTTCCCTTGTAGTTTATAGTTGATTTTATATTTTTTTTCAGAAATTCCATACAATAGTTTTTTTTGAGATTCTAGATCTAAATCATTAAATTTCTTTTCTATATCTATATTATTGTCTTTACAAAATGATATTAGGATTTGGGAATAAAAGTCTTTATAAGATGATTGCCAATTTTTAAATGGAATATTTTTTATCTCCTTTTCATAATCAATAACTTTTACAATATCAGGGATAAGTTCTATACCAGTTCCTAAACATTTTTTACAAGCTGTATCAAATTTATTAAATTGAAATAATTTTGATGGGACTTGATTTATAGTTGAAAATAATTTTTTAAAAAAAATATCAATCTTAAAATATGTTGCTATTGTAGATCTTGGATTTTTATTGTAATTATCTTGAATTAGTGCAATACTAGGTAAAATATTAAAGTATTCATCTATTGAATAATTACTTGGTTCTTCGTTAAGATTCATAAGTTGACTCAATTCATTAAAACTAATTTTATGAATTGTTTCTATTGCTAACGATGATTTACCACTTCCACTGTTACCAAGTAACAGTGTAATTTTATTATGAACTAAAGTAAAATCAATATTTTTAAGATTATTTGTTTTGATCCCTGTATATTTACTACTATTTCTCATATTAAAACTTATATACCAATTTTTCATATAATTGTAATTTATAATCATCTGAACATAACGGAATATTATATGAACCAGTTGCGATTACATTATTGATCCTACAACCACCGTTACAAATATGTTTTAAATCACAATTATTACAAAAAGGCATATTGTTTACTTCTGTGGCTTCATTTAGTTTAGAAAATTCATCTGAAATTTTTTCTAGATTATCTATTTTAATATTTCCGTATGATTTATAAAGTTTATCACAAGGATATATTTCTCCATTTGAATCTATCCCAAAACTCAATCCAATACCACAGTTTCTTAATTGTTTAAACTTCTCTTTTTCAGTAGTATTATAAAATCCCTCATCAATCAACTGAAAAATAAGTTTTTTAATCTTATTTCTATTATCTTGATATACAGTAAAATAATCATCACTTAAATTTACTGCAAATCCTTCCTTATCCATATGATAATTTAGTCTAATATTTAGTTTAGAGTAAGATAGCCTTTTTAAAAAATTTACTAAATTGTTTATCATTTCATCTAAGTTATCTGGGGTTATATTTATTGCTAAATCTAAATCTATATTTCTATCAATTATTAATTGAATAGAATTCATTGTTTTTTGAAAACTACCCCTATTTCTAGTTAAGTCATGAGTATTAGATGACAATCCATCTAAACTTATTTGAATTAATGATACAAATTTTTTTAAAGTATCTATATTGTCATTATTAATTAGCAACCCATTTGTAAATAAAATATTTTGGAAATCTAAGTTGTGTGAATATTCAAGAATTTCTAAAATACCATCTTTTACTAATGGTTCTCCTCCACTAAAAGTTATTTCAGCTTTAGGAGCAACTTTTGCAAGTTTTATAAGGGCATCTTTCCATTCATCAATATTCAATTCATTTTTTAAAGGATGACCAGCAGATACATAACAATATGGACACTGCAAATTACACTGATGAGTTACAAATATATGAATATTTTTTTCAATGTCATTTGCATCATCCATTATCATAGTTTTTGTAGAAGCATAAAATTTACTTTCTTCTATCTTAGATAATAATTTTTCCATTATATTTCTTGCATGTTCTTCTGAAAAACCATAATTATCGATTGAATATATTAAAATTGCTTCAAGTGATAATCTTTTTTCAATTAACTGATATAATTTAAATTCATCTTCTTTTAATACAATCCAAGTTGGAATTTCCTTTGCAATAACTAAAAATAACTCATCAATTTTATGATGAGTTATTTTTAAAGGAAGTTCAACTATATCTGTAAGTTGAAACTCTACCATTACTAGCAATCTTTTCTTTTATGTGTTGTTCTACATTGTGATCTTGCACTACAAACAATACCACTTTTTTCTTGATTAGAAACAGACACCTTAAAGCCTTTGTTGCTTGTTAATTTTGTTTTCTTCATTATGAAAACTCCTTATAAAAATTTTGACCTAATTTCAATTTCTTAAAATTAGGCTTATATAAAAAATAAAAGTCTTTCTTATATAAACCCAAATATAGAATTATAGCACCTTTTTCTGAGGTACAACGGTTGAAGATAGCCAATAAGTTGCCCTTAGGTAACTTATTGGCTACTCTGTTTTGTTAGGTTTGATACTTCTTTAAAGTTATTTCTTCTTGAATAATTTTCTTTAATTTTTCTGTTAAAATATTATCTTGTTCAGTTTTTGAATAAATTGTAACTAAATATAAAGTATCATTTGTTTTATAGTAAGTGATAACTCTAAAACCTCCACTTTTACCTGTTGGAATAGAAGAATTTGGAACTCTCACTTTAAATATATTTTCGCCTAAATTTATCCCTAATTCTGGATTATTGGAAAGTTCAGTTACAAAGTCAATTAAATCATTTTTAATTTTTGGAAATTTTTTCTTTAGTTTTTTAACATCTTTTTCAAATCTTGGAATAGTCTCAATGTTAAAGTTCATTTAAAAACTCTTGAATTGGTCTTGAAGTAATTTTTCCTTCTTTTATGAAGTTAATTTCACTTAATCCATTTTTAAAATTATTTATAATTTCATCATCTGTATTATCAAGCTTAATGACTTCTACTCCATCATTTTGAAAATGTTCTAGCATCCATAAAACTTTTTGTGCTATTGTTTCATTTTGAAAATTTACTGCTATTTGCATTTTCACTCCTCAAATTTCATTGCTTTATTATATCTAAAAATATCAAAATGTTAAAAAAGGTATTTTATCCCAAATTCATAATTTAAAAAGTCATCTTTCTTTTCTATTTTTTCTAAATTAAAATAGAGTGTATAATTTTTATGAAAAAAAACATTATGTTCAATCACATACCTATTGTAAATATGTTCGTCATTTATAAAATATGGTTGATAGTAAAACAAACTTTTCATATTAAATATTTCATAAATCATCATACCAATTTGTGGATTTAATAGAACATGAAAATTATCATTTTTATTGTATCCCATACCACCATTTAACATAACAAAAATATTTATATCATTGAAAAATAAAAAATCAACTCCCATACCACCATCAATTTTTAATGTATCGTTATAGTTTTCATCTTTTGTGTACTCTTTTTTGACTGCCAATTCAAACTGATAAGATAAATCATGTGTTAAACTACTATACGGCATATAAGATTTCATTCCATAAAGTGTAAAATCTTGTAATGCTATATTTTTGTCATTGACTAAAACTAATAAAGAAGCAATTTTTAGCTCACTCTCTCCAAAATATTCACGATTATAATCATTAAGTAGATGTGAAGCTGGTAAAAATGAGAATTTGAGATATTTTTCTTCATTTAGATTTACATAGCCTATACTTAATTGTCTTTCACTTGGTATTTTATTAGGTGATTTGTATTTTGAAATATCTATAATCTTACTTTTTAACTGCTCTGTATTATTGAAGTCAATATTGGTATCTTCTTGCATTTTTGTTAACCAACTATTGCTGGGGTAGAGTTGTGCTTGTGCAATTAAATTATATTTATATAGGTACTTAACACTATCTAGTGGTGTTATCCAAATTTTTGTATCATCATATACTTTAGGATTTGCAAGAGAGAGCATATTATAAATGACTGTTGAACAGTTATAACTTGTAAAATAATATTGCATATCAACACCTTTAAGTTCCCAAATATGATAATAGATTAATTTTCTTTCATACTCTGAGAGAGAAAGTTGATACTCCCATAAATTTCTATTCTCTTTTTGTGTATAATTTTCTTTTATCTTTTTATATGGCTGTAAAGCAAATAAGCCTTTCATCCCTGAAATAGTATTTTGATAAATCAGTTTAAATGGGTTTATACCATCTATGACTGTATAAAATGTTATAGCATGATGTACTTCTTTATTTTTATAATTTTTACCACTAAATTTTAAAAATACATGTCCCATCATACTTGATGGGTTTTTTACATTTTCAGATGCATAAATCAAAAAAATATCATCTGCTGGTGCTTTTTCTTTGTATGTTTGTAAATCTTGGCAATTTATTTTTGGAAACTCATTTTTACTTAAATTTAACTCATGAGATAAAAATAAAAATCTAGCAGGAAACTTACATTGTGCATGTTCATTTATATCTTGAAAACTTTTTGGTAAATCATAAAAAGCTTTTATGGTAGCAATTAGTTCATTTTTTAATGAATGATTTTTACTAAGCAAAAACTTTTTATCAGTTACTTTAAAACCATTATTATAATGTAAAAGTGCTTTCCATTCATTTTTTTCATATAGTTTGTTTTGTATCGCAAATATTACCGTATCTTCTTGTGAAGAATACAGTAATATTGGGATAAAACAAAGAAGAAAAAATCTTTTTATCATTTTGTTGGTATTGTTACATTTTCGTCATATTTCCACATTGCTCCAGTAATAGCATCTACTGTTGTACTCAATAAACTAGTAGCAATAACATCACCCCAAAACCATGGATTTGTTTGTTTCTTTACTGTTACAGGCTTAAACTCACCATTATTACTTTCAATAATCAAGTCTTTATTTTCTCTTATTACTGTTACAGTTGCTGGTGTTGAAAATGCTTGTTTATTTATAATAGTTTTATTGTCATCTGACAAATAACCTATAGTACCTGAAAGTGCTTTATCAGATTTGATTGAAATAGTTTGTTTACCACCACCTCCAAATAGTGTAGCACACCCACTAAACATCATTGCACTTACCAATGGTAATGCGATTATTAACTTTTTTATCATATAGAACTCCGTATTTAATTTTTATAAATAGGTCGATTGGTATGAAACCTGTAACCTAACGGTTGAGTACAAAAATATGTTACCCACTCTTGTACTTATTTCAGTTTTACAATGGTAGCTAAATTCCTAAACTTTTAAAAGTCTAAAATCGGCTTGAGGTAACATATTTTTGTTGCTACGATTTGTTATATCTGTTAATTAATCTAATTTTTTTTTGTTTCAATTTGAACATAATAGCCACCACCTTGTGTAGTTTTATATGTATTATAATTTATCCAGCCACTAATTTGATTTGTTTTAGAATCAAAACTTAAACCATATTGTATTAATAAATATGGATTTAGCTTATTATCATTATTAATTCCATTCACTTTTGCTTTGCAATAATATCTGCCAACCTTATTATAATCCCAAACTACTATATTATTAGAATCTATTTTTAAGTTACCATTCTTTAAAACTTGATTATTTAGAATTTGTTCTGTTAAGGCAACAATTTCTTTTGAATCACACTGCATTCCTTTCTTTCCTAAAAAATTATCTGATTGTTCACAAGCTGTAAAACTTAGTCCTAAAGCAATTACTAAAGTGCTTCTTATCAAATGTAGTTTCATTTTTATCCTTTAAATTTTGTAAAGAGTTACTTTATATATAACAGTTGAGTAGAAAATATATTACCTATTTTTGTTGCTACGATTTGTTATATATCCTATTTTTTAGAATTTAGTACATTCTATTGTTTTATCAATTAATTCATATGTCCAATATTCTGATGTTCTTTTTTCTTTTGTAATGGATATTGTTCCTTTACAATTTTTATTATCATATGTCCAAATCACATATCCATCATAAGCATACTCTTTAATTTTGCTTTTTTCAATTGTAATAATTGTGATTTTTTTCGCATTTGGATACCAATCTCTCATAATTTGTTTTGCTTCACTTTTAAATGGTGGAATTTCAACAAAGAAAAGAATAATAAAAATAATTATTGAAAAAACAGTTCTTATTCGTTTTTTCATTTCAAGATACATATCTTTTTTTAATAAAAATGATACAATCCAACTTAAAATAAATGCTAATATAATTGCATTTACTAAATTTCTTACAAGAAACATAAAAAATTCTTGATTCATAAATAACCTTTTTTAATAGTTATACAAAATTTACTCAGAGTATCTCTGAATATATAACGGTTAACTTGAACTATAAATTTTCACTAGAAAATTTATTAGTTCCAAGGTTTTGTTAGTGTTTATAGAGTGTATAGTCTAAATCAAACCATAATACATAAAAAATATTTTGAGTTCTGTATCCAACCATAGGTTTCATTCCATTGAATCTAAAAGCTAAAAATTCATTCATATCATCAGTAATAAATGAAGGTTTTGCACCTTTTATAGCATCTTTTGATATTTTTTCAAAACCTAAAGCATGCCTGCTGGCTTTTTTTATATCACTCCATGAAAGATTCTTTCTTTTAAAAATACTTTCTGCAAATTGTTTTTTATCAGTATCATCTAAATTTGAAAAACAATATTTATCACCAACTAGCTTTTCAAGAGAAAAAATTGGAGGAAGTTTGTCATAATTTGGAGGTTGAATAACTGTAAGCCTAGAGCTTTTATCTGCCTTTGGTATTTTAATTTTTCTTTTTGCCACTAAGCTACTCTAGTTTTAAAATATTCTTTCATTTCATCTTTTGAAATTATATTTGCCGTATCTTTATTATTTATCCATGTAGGTTCTTCATGGGTCATATTCCTAAGTTTCCAACCACTAAATTGACCAAAAATATCATACACTTCATCAAGTAATTCTATTTGCTCTTGGGAAAAAATTTCATCAAATTTTTCATTACACTCATCACATGGAATTATATTTGCACCAAATTTTTTAAATTGTTGATATGCAGCTGGAGACACAGGACCATGCATCCATGCTTCAATTTCCTCAGTGAACAATTCTTTTTCAAAAAGGGCTAAATGAAATCCTTGAGCATAATATAAAAGTTTTTGTAATTTTAAGTTTGTAATTTTAGAATCTTCTTCGTCAATAGTTTTTGATAAGAAATAATTTGCCACATTGTTTACATTTGCCATAATTAATTCTCCTTCTTTAATTTGTATTTTTTACTTATAACATAAATACACTTAACTATTAATATAAGCGATAAATTAAAATGTACACTAACGGCGAAGCTGAGCTCCATTAAGCTATAGTTCAGAAAATTCGCTTGCGATTTTCTGGAGTATAGCTTGATGTGGGACTCCTGTCTTTTGTTGTATGTAGCGTAGCGGAATACGACAAAAGGCAGGTGGCACGTTTAGGGCTCAGCTTCGCCGTTGCATGTTTCCACAAAGCGGGAACATGCAACGGCTGACTTGAGAAATAAATGCCTTTTTAGCAGTTTTTCAAGTCTGTAATCTTTCTTTTTATAGTTTATCTGAAAACTTTAAAAAGTTCGCCGAGGGCATTTATTTCCTCTCCAAGGAGACTGTGAAAGAACCCAATCCCAAATACTATAAAATAGTTTAGCAAAATCATCCTAAAATTAACCACTCTAAAATCATAAAAACAGTAAAATAAGTACCATATAAAGGGAAATTT
>Ga0256842_1001793_pt1 | contig 16544 bp, 16 predicted proteins | sample 4559240metaG_FD_185973 | JGI IMG/M metagenome (GOLD analysis project Ga0256842, IMG submission 185973) | Hydrothermal vent microbial communities from Guaymas Basin, Mexico - 4559-240 | ecosystem: Environmental > Aquatic > Marine > Hydrothermal vents | place: Mexico: Guaymas Basin | collected...
TCACGGGTCCTTTCTCCAACTCCACAGAATACAGAAATTCCACCGTGTTCCATAGCGATGTTATGAATCATCTCCATCATTACAACTGTCTTTCCAACACCAGCACCTCCAAATGTTCCCATTTTACCACCACGAGGGAATGGAATGAGAAGATCAAATACTTTAACTCCTGTTTCAAGCACTCTGATAGTGACATCCTGTTCTGTAAGAGCAGGAGCGGGCCTGTGAATAGGATAATACTTATCAGCTTTAATAGGGCCTGCTTCGTCAACAGGCTCACCCACTACATTCATAATTCTACCAAGAGTTGGCTTACCAACAGGCACCATAATAGGCTGCCCGGTAGCCCAAACCTCCTGCCCTCTCCTCAAACCGTCAGTAGTATCCATTGCAATACAACGGACCACATTGTCTCCAAGCTGCTGCGCCACTTCTAAAACCAGATTCCATTCTTTATCATTAATGGCTGGGTTAGTCACTTTTAATGCATCCAAAATCTTGGGGATTTTACCTGGAGGAAATTCCACATCAACAACTGGTCCCATTACTTGTACAATTTTTCCTATCACTTTTTCTTCTGCCATGCTTTAACCCCCTATAAAAACTTTAATATATTTTAACCTTGCTTAATAGCCTCTGCGCCTCCTACTATATCCATAAGTTCTTTAGTAATTGCTGCCTGCCTTGTTTTGTTAAAAAGAAGAGTAAGATCGTGTACCATATCACTACAGGCCCGATTAGCATTGTCCATAGCAGTCATACGAGCAGCCTGTTCACTAACTGCTGTTTCAAGCATAGCAGCAAATACCAAAGTATTAATATAAAGCGGAAGTATCTGAGGAAGAAGCTCCTCCTCTTCAGGTTCATAAATATAAGAAAGCACCTTTGCCCTTTTCTCTTCCTCCCCCTCCTCTTCTTTTTGAAGAGAAAGAGGTAAAAACTTTTCTACCTTTGGAATCTGTTTTATTAAATTTATAAAATACCCATATATTATATAAGCCTCATCCCACTCCCCAGAAAGAAAAGCCCTCATAGCAGAACGGGCAATCTTACGAGCATCCTGCATCAAAACTTTACCCATCACATCTGTATAGGCCTCTCTAACTCTGGCACGCTTAGCAAAATATTGAAACCCTTTTCTCCCCACACAAATAAGCTCAACCTCTTTACCCTCTCCCTCAAGTGTTTTTATTTTCTTTTCTGCTTCTTTAATTAAGTTGGAATTAAATGCTCCACAAAGCCCCCTATCTGCAGTCACAAGAACAATTCCAACTTTCCTAACCTCCCTCTGCTGAAGCAGAGGCACCTTCTGAGGATTGATACTTCCGGAACCTACCAGATCAAAAATAACTTCCTCAAACTTCTCCCTGTAGGGACGGAAGCCTTCAAGGCGCCCCTGGATAGAGCGCAACTTGGCAGAAGCTACCATATTCATTGCACGGGTAATCTGCCCGATTTTCTTTATCGCATCTATTTTCTTCCTAATATCCCTTAAATTGGGCATTTACAGCCTCCTTTAAACCCTTAAACTCATTCCGTTTATGGTACCTGTACAGGCTCTACATTATTGTTTTTCTTAAAAACTTCATTAAATTCCTTTAAAGCCGCATGCATTTTCTCTTCCAGCTCAGGACTAATTTCCTGTTTTTCCCTTATTTCTTTATAAATCTCTGGATATTTATTCTCTATAAATTCATAAAGATCCCTTTCATACTGAGCAAGCACCTCAAGTGGCATCTCATCAAGATAACCCCTTGTGCCTGCAAAGAGAATACAAACCTGCTTTTCTACAGGAAGCGGTTGATACTGAGGTTGCTTGAGAATCTCCACCAGACGAGCACCTCTGTGAAGAATTCTCTGAGTTGCCTTATCAAGCTCAGAACCAAACTGAGCAAAAGCAGCAAGTTCTCTATATTGAGCAAGCTCAAGCCTAAGCCTTCCAGCAACCTGTTTCATAGCCTTAATCTGAGCCGCACCTCCTACTCGGGATACAGAAAGTCCTACATTAATAGCCGGACGAATACCAGCAAAGAAAAGACCAGGCTCTAAATAAACCTGCCCGTCAGTAATAGAAATAACATTCGTAGGAATATACGCAGACACATCTCCCTGAAGCGTTTCAATTATAGGAAGCGCTGTAAGAGAACCTGCCCCGTAGTCTTCATTAAGCTTGGCAGCCCTTTCAAGAAGCCTTGAGTGGTTGTAAAAAATATCTCCCGGATAAGCCTCACGGCCAGGAGGCCTTCTCAAAAGCAAAGACACCTCACGGTATGCATTGGCCTGCTTGGAAAGGTCATCATAAATAATCAATGCATGCCTTCCAGTGTCTCTAAAATATTCTCCCATAGCACATCCAGAATAAGGCGCAATATACTGAAGAGTAGCAGGATCAGAAGCACAAGCTGCAACAACTGTAGTATATTCCATAGCTCCATACTTCCTCAAAGTTTCAACAATCTGAGCCACGGTAGATTTTTTCTGTCCTATTGCAACATAAATACAATAAATATCGCTGTTTTTCTGGGCCAGAATAGCATCTATACATACAGCAGTCTTTCCTGTCTGACGGTCTCCAATAATAAGCTCACGCTGACCTCTACCAATAGGAGTCATCGCATCAATAGCCTTAATCCCTGTATACATAGGTTCATGCACAGGTTTTCTGGCAATAATTCCAGGAGCCTTTACTTCAATTCTTCTAAATTCTTTGGCCTGAATGGGACCCTTACCATCAAGTGGCCTTCCAAGAGGATCTACGACCCTTCCTATAACTGCCTCACCAACTGGAACCTCTGCAATACGCCCTGTCCTCTTCGCAGTTTGCCCTTCCTTAATCTTCGTGGCATCTCCCATAATAGGGACACCAACATTGTCATACTCAAGGTTAAGGGCAATCCCCATTTCCCCGCCTTCAAATTCAATAAGCTCCATTGCCTGACAATTTCTTAAACCAAACACACGGGCAACGCCGTCACCCACAGAGATGACGACACCCATCTCATTAAGGTCTATCTTTTTCTCGTACTCCTCAATGCGTTTTTTAATTAAATCACTGATCTCTTCTACCCTTATTCCTCCCTGCATCACAGCACCTCTCCTTTTATGATTTCTTTAAATTTTTCAAGTTGAGTCTTTATAGTACTATCAAACACAAGATCTCCCACCATTACCTTCAATCCACCTATAATCTCTGAATCTACCCTGCTTTCCAGAACTACCTCCTTCTTCAGAAACTCCTTCAAAACCTCTTCAATCTGCTTCTTATCCTCTTCAGAAAGAGGATATGCAGTAATAATCTCTCCCCTTGCTATACCAAATTCTTCATCAAGAAGTTGCTGATACATCTCTACAATTTCTTTAATAAACTGAATACGACGCTTTTCTACAAGAAGCTTCAAGAACCTCTTAATCTCTTCGTCCACTTCAACAGCCTTTAAAAGCTCCTCCACTATTTCAAGTTTAAAATCAGGAGGATAAATTGGGCTTTCAAGCGCCCTCAACACATCAGGCATCTGAAGGAGGAGCTCCTTTATCCGGGCAAGCTGCTCTCCAAATTCCTTCAGCTTGCCAAGCTCTTTACCAGCAATAAAAAGCCCTTTAGCATACTTTAAAGCTATTACTATTCCCCTCAATGAACCACCCTCCCTCTAAGATCATTTATAAATTCCTGATAAATTCTTTTCTGATCTTCCTCTGTAAAGTTCTTACGCAAAATTTCTTCGGCAAGCCTTACAGAAGCCTCAGCAAGCTCTTCTCTCAGCATTTTCCTTGCCTTCTCCATTTCCTGTTGAATATAAAGCTCAGCCTGCTGTTTTATACGTGCTGCCTGTTCCTCAGCTTCTTTAATAATCCTCTCCTTTTCCTTCATACCCTGCGCAACATAGTTTTCATAAATCTCCTTGGCCTCTTTCTCCAAATTCTTAATCTTTTCCTGCAACTCTATATACTTAGCCTCTGCCTCTTTTTTCCTTTCAAGAAGCTCATTATACTGCCTAACAATATTTTCCTGCCTTTCTTTAAACATAGCCACCACAGGAGGTCTCACCCACTTCCATACAATAATACAAAAAACAACAAAATTCATGCTAAACCAAACAAAATTCATTATCTGCTCATGAGTAACCCCATGAGGAGCAGCCTCCTCCATTCCGCCCTCACCACCAGAAGCCCAAACAAGGGCTACACTTAAAAGAAGAAAGAATACAGCCCAAACATAAGGGATTAACCTCTTCATACCTTCCTCCCAAGCAATCTTTCAACTATAAGATTAGCAAACATTTCTTTCTGTTCCATAAGTTTAGCCCTAATCTGAGCAAGTTGCGCACTAAAATCTTTAGCCCACTTTGCTTTATACTCTTCCACTTCTTTCATAACTTTCGCAATAAGCTCTTTTTCAAACTTTCTGGCCTCCTCTTTCAAAGCCTCTCTCTTCTGAATCCCCTCTCTACGGGCCCTCTCCAGTTCACTTTGATACTTCTTAATAGCCTCATCTGCAGAGGCAAGCAGCTCCTCTGTTTCTTTCTCCAGAGCCTGGAATTGATTTCGCCTTTCCCTAATGGTAGCCATCACCGGCTTAATGAGAATCTGATGCAAAATGAAAGTCATCAAAAGAGCTTCTATAATCTGAATAAAAAGCGTAATGTCTAACTTGATCATCTTCCTACCTCTCTCCTCGTAGTCTTTCCTTTTTTCTTTAAGCCTTCATTTGTATTACACTTTTTCAAAAAGTCAAGTTTTAAAAAAATATAAAAAATTAAATTATTTAAAAAAATATCTTTTAAACGCTATGTTAAAGAGCAAAGATAACAAAAAATAGACAGAAATCGTGATTGAGCCACCATAACTTAAAAAAGGTAAAGGAATGCTTGTCATTGGCAAAAGTCCTGTAGCTCCTCCTATATTGAAAAAGGCCTGCCAGAAAAGAATGAGGCCTATTACAAAACTTAAATATTTTCCCAACCAATCCCGAGCCATAGAGGAGACATATAAAGTATAATAAAGCAAATACGCATACAAAAAAAGAAAAATGGTCACACCTATAAACCCCCAGCTTTCAGCCCATACTGAAAAGGCAAGGTCCGTCCTTTTGGCAGGAAGATAATTTAAGCGCGTTGACCAGCCCTTTTTAAAACCCTGACCAAAGAGCCCGCCAGAGCCTATAGCTATTAACGACTGGTTCATCTGGTATCCCCAGCTGCTGGCATATTTTTCTGGATGTAAATAGCCATAAATTCTCCCTTTCTGATGAGGCTTCAAAACATGTCTCCATGCAAAAGGGCCCAGAGTTACTACTATTAAAATTACAACTGCCAAAAGGCTAAAAAAAATCCTTTTAGGAACCCCCAAAAACAACAAAAAAGTAAAAAAAGTAACCCCTATAATAAAGGCATAGTCAAGGTCCGTAATAAAAATTAAAAGAATTCCTATGCCCATTGTAAGTAGCAATTTTAAAAAAACTCTGGAAGGTAAAACACTTGAAGAGGCCTTTTCTGCTTCTAAAGAAAAAATAAGAGCTAAAAGAGGCTTTATAAATTCTGAAGGTTGAATACTTATAAAACCCAGGTTAATCCATCTTGTTTTAAAAAGATCCATTATTCCAATTAAAATCAATAATCCTGTGTATAGAAGATAAACTGCTTTTAAAGTAATCTTTCTGTAATCTATACTCAAAAAAATTACAAAAAAAACTATTAAACCTATAAAATGCCATAAGAGATTCCTCCAGAAATAACTTTTAGTCCCTCCCATACTCAGCTGATTTACGCTACTTATAACAACCAGAGCAAGGATAGTTAAAAATATGCCAAAATTTTCTACAAGAAAGCTCTTGAGGACCTCTCTCTTTTTTAACCTGGCTATTTTCATGGCCTGTTCTCTGAAGTCATATTGAAACACTCTTTATAAAATTCTCCTGCTATAGGAGCTGCTACCGAACCTCCATGTCCCCCGTGCTCTACAAGTACCGCTGTTATTATTTCAGGTTGAGTCCTTCCTGCATAACTTACAAACCAGGCATGGTGTTCCCAACGTCTTCCTTTTCTTTCTTTAAGCCATTTAGAAGAAATCACCTGTGCCGTACCTGTTTTGCCCGCTACCCAAAGACCTTTGACCTTTGCGGCCTTACCCGTTCCCTTTTCCACAGTCTCTATTAAAGCTTTTTGTATCCAGTAAAAATATCTCCCGTCTCTGGGCACGATCTTTGTCTCTATAACTGGCGAAAAATATTTTTCCTGCTTAGAAATCGGGTCTCTTATAGCTTTAACCACCCAAATTTTGTATAAACTTCCCCCATTCGCTATAGCCATGTAAGCACGAGCCATTTGAAGAGGTGTAGCTGATAAATATCCCTGGCCTATTGCAAAATAGAGAGTCTCTCCAGGATACCAGATCGTCTTAAAAACCTTCTTCTTCCATTCTCTGGTAGGAACAATACCCCTCTTTTCTTCTGCCCAGTTAAGCCCGGTTTTTTCTCCTAAACCAAACTTTTTAGCAACCCGTGCAAGGAAATCTACATCAAGACTGGAGGCCACCCAGTAAAAATAGGTATCACAGGATTCATAAATTGCTTTGAAAAAGTTTACATTCCCATGGCTCTTCCAGCAGCCAAATCTTCTTCTTTTATAAACAAAATACCCAGGACAATAAATAGTTTGAAAAACATTTTTTATCACCCCTGCTTCAAGGCCAGCAAAAGCTGTAATCACTTTAAATGTGGAACCCGGTGGATAAGGCATAAGCACTTTATTGGTCAAAGGATGAAACGGATTTTTTTGAATTCTTCTCCACTCTCTATAAGAGAAGCCTTCTATAAATTTTTGAGGATCTACAGCGGGAGTGCTCACCATGGCAAGAATTGCTCCTTTGGGAGAGATAGCAACAAAAGCCGCACTTTTCCCTTTTAAAAGCTTATAAGCTGCCATCTGATATCTGTGCCTTACAGTGAGTACTAAATCTTTTCCAGGAATTGGCTTTACCTTTTTTATTATTTTCCCCAGCCTTCCATAAGCATCCTTTTCAATTTCTATATACCCATTTCTCCCCTTAAGCTCCTTCTCAAATGCCCTCTCAATCCCCCTTCTACCTATGTAATCTTCTATAGAATAGCCCTGATCTTTTTTTCTCATATACTCTCTTTTAGTTATCCGGGCTACATAACCTACCAGATGAAAGTAAGGCTTGCCCCAGGGATAATACCTCTCTGATTCTACCTCTATGCTTACTCCCGGAAGATAGTAAAGGCGTGTGATTACCCTGGCAACTTCGTTCCACTTAAGATTTCGTTTTAAAAGTACTCTGCCAAAGGAATACTTTCTACCAAAAGCATACCTCTCTTTAAGCTCACCAAAGCTCTCTTTAAGAAGCTTGCTCAATCTTAAAAAAACCTTGTCCTCTTTTCCTTTAATGGCATCTACATCAACGTATAGTTGAAATACTGCCCTATTTGTAGCTATTATTACCCCATCTGAAGTAATAATTTGTCCTCTGGGAGCTTTCAAAACATACCTTACCACGGAACGTTCTTTGGCTTTTCTGAGATAATATCTGTGTTTAATAATTTGTAAATAAAATAGCCTCAAAAACAAAAGCGAAAACATAAAAAGATAAAAAATTTTGGCCAGAAGAAGCCGTGTTTCCCAAAATTGTGGTTTTAAAATTTTCCTAAGTTTGAAAGACATGTTTCAATACCTTGTATAATAATAAAATCCACAAATAAGTAGTAAATAAAAGCCAGGCCCATTTTATAAAAATAATAAAGTAATCTCTGAAACCAAGACTACTCTCCAGAAAAGAAAAGTATATAAACAGCTGAAGAACTCCGTAAATTAAACAATATCCCAACCAGGCATAAAGACGGTTTTTGGTTTCTCTAAAAGAAAAAAATCTTTTTGTATAACCCCATGAATAAAGACACACCACAAAAAAAAACATCCAGAGAGGTTCAAGTCTTATAGTATCTATCCCTCTTAACAAGCCTAAAAACATCAAAAATAATATGGATGGAAGATTGAAATTTACCAGAGAAATAGTGGCTATTGCCAAAGCAAATAATATATCTCCTGGATAAAAAAGGAAAAAAGAACTAACAAAGGCTTTCAAAAAAAAAGTAATTAAACTTACGGGTAGAAAGATTAAAAAAAGCTCTTTCCAGGTCATTTTTACTGAAGAGGGATTTTAGGCACTTTTATAAGCACAAATACTAAATCTAATTTATAAAGATCTACCAGAGGTTCAACTTCTGCTGTCTTAAATACCCCTGAAAATTTTTCCTTTCTACTTACAGAAACTATCTTGCCTATAAGAATCCCTGGAGGGAAAAGCTCGTCAAAACCCGAAGTAACCACCACATCCCCTGGCTTTACCCTGGAATAAATAGGCAGATATTCCAGGGAGCATATTTTTTCTGCTTTGCCTCTCAAAATCCCTCTGTCCCCTGTCCTTTCAACTCTGGCATCGGCAGCAAAAGAGGGATCTGTCAAAAGGATTACTTTACTCCAGGTAGGATACACTTCTACCACCTGTCCCACGAGAGCCACGGCCTCCCCTCCTGCTTCAGCAAGTACCGGCATTTGAGGCAAAATCCCTTCCCTGCTTCCCTTGTCAATAAACACCACTCCAGAATAAGGATCAAGAGGTTTATAAATTATACGGGCCGCTACTTTGGGATATCTAATCTTGGACGAAATTTTAAAAAAGCTCTCCAGCTTTTGATAAAGCCCTTCTCTCTCCTTATAATAATTTAGCTGAGAAGTCAATATAAGAAGTTCCTTTTTCAAGCGTTCGTTTTCTTTTTTTAAATCAACTAAAGCCAGATAGTTAGAAAAAAACTCTCGTAATCTCTCTCCAAAAGTATCTCCTGTTTTATAAAGAGGTGAAAAAAGCGTGCCTAAAACCTCACTAAATGGACTCTTTTTACCCATCCCATACCAGAAGCCGCTCAATACTACAAATAAAACTGCAATCAATATAATCCAAGATTTTTTTGATTTCATTTCAATGAAATCCGAAATCCGTCCTTAAACGGAGGCGTGAACCTTTACAAATTCCTTTACTCTGGTTGTATCAGCAGGAAGCACCTCAAATCTTTGGGGAAGTTCATAAAGCCTCTTAATCTCTTCGGGAAGATCAATCTTTTTTTCAATAGCCTGCTCCACGGTATTAGGAAATTTAGAATAATGAGCAGTAGCAAGGCAAATAAGTGGATAGCTGCTCTTTTTCTCCAGCCCTACTTTTACACCTACTGCAGTATGAGGATCAAGTAAATAGCCTGTCTCTCTGTAAAAATCTTTTATAGTAGTCAATGTGTCTTCCTCCGTGGCAGAGCCTGCCAGAAAATCCTTTTGAACTTTTTCTATTTCATTTTTTGAAAAAGTCAATTTTCCTTCTTTTTTAAACTTTTCCATGGCTTTTTTTGTTCTTCCCGGGTTTTCTTCATACAGATAATAAAGATACCTCTCAAAATTGCTTGCCACCTGTATGTCCATAGAAGGACTTATAGTAGGTTTTACCGTGCCAAGGGAGTAATCTCCTCTGTTTACAAACCTTGCAAGAATATCGTTCTCATTGGTAGCCAGAATTAATCTCTCAATTCTTTCTTTTCCAAGCATTCTTCTTGCAATATACCCTGCAAAAATGTCTCCAAAATTTCCTGTGGGCACAGAAAACCTTACTGGCCTTTCTCCTTCAGTTTCACTTACTCTAAAGTATGCCCAGATATAATACACTATTTGAGCAAGCACCCTTGCCCAGTTTATAGAATTAACAGCAGTAAGACTAAATTTTTTCTTAAATTCAAGATCCATAAAAATGTTTTTTACTATAGCCTGACAGTCATCAAAAGTGCCTTCTATAGCAAGATTGAAAACATTTTTATCCGGCACAGTAGTCATCATAAGGGCCTGCACCTCAGAAACCCTTTTGTGAGGATGCAGAATAAAGATGGAAATGTTTTTCTTCCCCCTTACTCCGTAGATAGCTGCAGAGCCTGTATCTCCAGAAGTTGCTCCCAGAATATTAATCTTCTTTCCACTTTTGATAAGTAAATATTCAAAAAGCTCTCCCAGAAATTGAAGGGCAATGTCTTTAAAAGCAAAAGTTGGTCCGTAAAACAGCTCCAGGATGTAAAGCCCATCCACCTTTTTTACCGGAGCTACTTCCGGATGCCTGAACCTGGAATAAGCCTTTAAGACAATTGGCTTTAACTCTTCCTCAGAAATATCTCCTACAAAATATTTAAAAATTTCTAAGGCGAGGTCTGGATAGCTTAAATCTTTTAATTTTTTAACTTCTTCTTCAGAGAGCTGAGGAATTTTCTCCGGAAGAATAAGCCCTCCATCAGGAGCAAGCCCTTCAAAAACAGTTTCGCTAAATTCAATGGGGCTCATTCCTCCCCTTGTGCTTATATATTTCATAAAACTTACACTCCCCTGGTCTTTATAGTTTCCACACGGTTTTTCATCCTATCTATAAATCTCCTCAAATCAGATTTAAGTTCAGCCAGACTCTGGTGATTTTTTTGATAGACCTTCTGCAATTCTTCCAGCCAGTATTCTATAGTTTCTTTCTCTTTTTGAACAAGTTCTCTTTTTACTCTATCCTTCAATTTAGCAAGAAGCTTAGTATCCAAACCCTCCATACCCTCCCCCTATGCCAAACTTTTCCCTTAGTTTGGCAAAAATAGCTGCCATTATAAGATGCTCTGAGTATACTTGAGGTCCCAAAAAAGCCCTTTCACAATCTCGTTTTCCACAAAGCTTACAAAACCAATGCACCTCTTCGTACCTCTCGTGTTTCTTATCCAGATTAAGTATCTTTTCTAACGGTTCCCCTTCAATAAAAATACCACCCTTCTTACAGTTTCCGTCTTTTTTCTCAAGAACTATTTTTATGCCAAAATTTAAAAACATGGGCTCAAGTTTAGAAATAGCACTTTCAAGATTTAAATAATTAAGATCTGCCCTATCAGGAGAAGCACTATTAACAGCCCTTTGCCATACTATTCTCAACACATCCATCTCCACTCACCCTCTCTCTTTTTTTTAAATTTCTATGCCAAGAAGGTCCTCCGCAAGGAGACACCTTCCTCCAAATTCTTTTTTAATTCTTTCAAGTACCCCTATTCCCTCGCTATGAGGATAGAAATGACTTATAAGCAGTGTTTTTACTTTAGCCCTTTTTGCTATTAATGCAACTTCCTCGGGTGCAAGATGATGAGAAGGCTCTCCCTGTATGGAATTTGAACACTCAATAATTAAAAGATCTGCCCCTTCTGCAAGTTCCACAATTTCTTCACAATATCCTGTATCTCCAGAATAAACTACTGCCTTTCCCTCTTTTTCAAGCCTTATGGCAAGACTCTCCTCCCTGTGCTTTACAGGAGTAGTAATAGCTTCAAAATCACCAAGAGAAAAAACATACTTCTTTATTCTTGGCAATTCCACAATTTCAATAACTCCTTCTGCAGGCTCTATGGTACCATCAAATGCCTGATTTAACAGAGACAAAAACTTATTAAACCCCTCACATGCATAGATTTTTACCGAATCCCGTCTCTTATATCCCATTTCATAGCGGGTAGCAAATAAAAACGGAATAAGGTCTGTAACATGATCAGGATGAAAATGAGAAATAAAAATAGCATCAATATTTTCCAGTGTAACTCCTATTTTTAGAAGCTGTTTTATAACACAGGGGCCCATGTCAAGGAGGAGGTTTATGTCTGACTTAACCAAATAACCCGGGGCATTTCTATCAAGCCTTGGCCAGCCAGTACCAGAACCAAGGACAGTAAGTTTCACAACTTACTCCCCTTTTCCAAACTCTTTAATTAACCTCTGGTATTCTTCGTCACCAAGTTTTTTTCTTGCCTCCTCAAAAAGACTTTCTGCAACCTCTCTATCTTTACGAAAGTTTAAATAAAGCCAGGCAAGAAAAAAAAGCATTTCTCCATCTCTTTTCGGTCTTGAAAGAAATTCTTTTAAGACTTCAAAGGCTTTATCAAAATTTTTTTCCATAAAATAGGCTTTACCCAGAACAGCCTTTTCTTTAAGACTTAGATCCTCTGCCTTATTAAGCAAAGAAATAAGCCCTTTATAATCCCCCTCTTCCCACAGGGCAGACGCAAGGGCTTCTCTGTAAAAAGATGTATTTTCCATTTCAAAGGCCTTTTCAAAGTGTTTTCTTGCCTCAGAAATTTTTCCAAGCTGGAGATAAACTAATCCCAGGTTGTGATGAGACATGGGATCTTCTCTATAAGAAAGTGCTTCTTCAATAAGGCTCCTTGCCTCGTCAAGCTCTCCAATAAGATAATGAATCGCTGCTTTACTGAGAAGAAGCTCTACCGGCTGCTTTGTAAATTTCCTCCCCACTTCATACCAGTAAAGGGAATTACCATAATCTTCCCACTCGTAAAAAAGGTCTGCCATTACATGATAAGTAAATCCTTCAAAAACCTGCAAATTCCTGTCAGGAAGTCTTCTTGCATGCTCAAAAGCAGCAAAAGTAAACATAAACGGACTTGCTCCCTTGGTGGCAAACTTCTTATAAACCTCTTCCCGCAAAATCCCGGTTTTGCCTTTTTTTTCTAAAACTTCTTTTGCCTTAAAAGCCCCGTTTTTACAAAGAAACAAAGTAAGGCCTTTGCCTTTAACCTCTTCCTCAACAGGAAATGGAAGTTCCTCCAAAGAAGACATCCCAAGCATATAACCCGAGTTTCTGACAAACTTTTCGGAGAGCTCCGCAATTCTTTCCAGATCTTCCTTTGAAAAATACATATTCAACAATTTAAAGGCCTTTTCTCCCAATCTTTGAAAACCGAGAGACTTTACTAAATTAAGAGCCTTCTCAATTTCGCCAAACTCTGTGTCTTCTCTAAAGACAAAAGGCAAGGAATAAAATCTTCTTCTTTCTCTAAGTATACTAAAAATAAGTTTTCTTATACCACCCCAGTCCTGAGGATAAAAAAATATCTTTCCAGTAATTCGGACAAATGGCCAATTTTTAGGAGGTGCACCGGGAAAATAAAAAAGTTCTCCCCTAACTTCTTTCAACAACTCCAGATTGATCCTCAAAAGGTTTTCACTAAAGGTACCTCCTGCAGTGTTTTCCAGAAAAAATCTTTCTACCAAAAGATGCTCTCCAAGGCTTTCTTTGTTAGAAAATCTTTGAACAAGCTCTCCGGTGGAAAACTTAAAGAGTTCTTCAGGCCTTTCTAATCTGAGCCCCAGCTTTTTTTCTATACCTGGCAAAAACCACCTGTAAACCTTAGGGATTGGAAAGCTCATGATCAACTTCTCGCACTGCCTTTGCTATTTCTGCGTAGTCTTCCGGGAAAAGACACCTTACATCAAGCAAAAAAGCATCTTCCTCTATTCTTCCTATAATAGGTACTTCTCTCTTCCGCAATCGTTCCTGTATCCACTGAGCAGGCTTTTCACAGGAAAGGGCCACAGCATAAGAAGGAAGCTCAAGCTTGGGGAGTGCTCCACCCCCTGCTTTCCCACTCGTCCGAACAAGCCTGCAGGAAATGTTTTTCAGACCCTGCCTTCCAAGAATCCTCCTCAGCCTCTGAGCCTCCTTTTTGAGTTCTGCTTCAGATCTGAGTATCATCCTTAAAATCGGGATCTTCTGGATAGCCCAATCTTCACACCTATAAAGCCTCAAAGTCGCCTCAAGGCCAGCCAGAGTAAGCTTATCTATTCTCAAAGCCCGGTTAAGAGGATTTCTACGAATTTCTTCTATTATTTCTTTTTTCCCAAGAATAATCCCTGCCTGAGGCCCACCAAGAAGCTTATCTCCTGAAAATGTAACTACATCCACTCCCGATTTCACCACTTCCTGCACAGTAGGTTCTTTTATTAATCTGTACTTAGAAAAGTCTACAAAACACCCGCTTCCTAAGTCCTCCATTACAAGAAGGCCGTGCTTTCTGGCAATGGAAACCAGCTCCTTGGCCAAAACTTCTTTTGTAAAACCTTCTATGTAATAATTACTCTTGTGTACTTTTAAAAGAAGGGCAGTATTTTCACCTATTGCCCTCTCATAATCATGGAGATGAGTTTTATTAGTTGTCCCCACTTCTTTCAAAATACAACCAGCCCAGGCCATAACCTCAGGTATTCTAAAAGACCCTCCTATCTCTACGAGTTCACCCCTTGATACAATTACTTCTTTCCCTTTGGCAAGTGTATTAAGAGAAATCAGCACTGCTGCAGCATTATTATTAACTACAAGAGCCCCCTCCGCACCAGTAATCTCTTTAAGCACCTCTTCCACATGCACATAACGGGAACCTCTTTTGCCTTTCATAAGATCGTATTCAAGATTTGAATACCACTTACTCACCCGCAAAATTGCCTCTACCGCCTCTTCAGCAAGGGGAGATCTACCAAGATTGGTGTGTACCACCACACCTGTAGCATTTATTACCCTCTTTAAAGAAGGAGTCTCGTACTTTTTAAAAACCTCCAGCAGAAGATTCTCAAGTAGTTCCTCTTTGAGCTCTTTTATTTCTCCTTTAAAGCTTTTTTCTCTTAAAATGGCAGCAACCTTCCTTGCAGGCTCTGTAAAATAGGAAAATGGATATTCTGGAAAGAGCCGGAAAAGTTTCTCTTTTAATTCGTTAACTGAGGGTATTCTCATTATCTCACAAGGCGTTTTACAAACTTTTCAATGCGCTCAAGCGCTTCTTCAAGAACTTTTTCTTCCGGGAGAAACACTATTCTGAAATGCTTTGTTCCTGGTTTCTGACCAAAACCACTTCCATGAACAACTACCACTCCCTCTTCAAGAATAAGTCTCTTAACAAAGTCCAGGTCAGAAATACCTTCAATATGAAGCCTGGGAAAGGCATAAAAAGCCCCTTCGGGTTTTACACAGGAAATATAAGGAATCTGGTTAAGCCCCTCCACAATCAAATCCCTTCTTTTTTTAAGAAGATGAATAACTTTTTTTACATAGGTATTTTTTCCATTCAAGGCCTTGGGGATAGCAAACTGAAGGGGATGGGGAGCACAAAGCCTTGCCCTTGCCAGCTTATGAATGGCTTCCACATAGTCCTTTACTACTTCCTCAGGGCCTGAAACTATCCCCCAACCAATCCTGAAACCAGGCGCAAAATAACACTTGGAAAGTCCATTAAAAGTAACTACCACCACATCTCTGCTCAAAGATGCAATGGAAATATTTTTCTTATCACTATCAAGCACTAACTGATCATAAATTTCGTCAGAAAAGATTACAAGATTGTGCCTTTTCGCAATTTCTATAATCTGTTCAAGCACCTCTCTGGAATAAACCGCACCAGTAGGATTATTGGGGCTTATTATTACAATAGCCTTTGTCTTTTCATCAATAAGCTCTTCTACATCTTCTATCCTTGGCTCCCAATTTTTCTCTTCTTCTAAATAATAAAACCTTGGCTCAATACCAAACTTTGCAATAATTGCCTGATAGAGAGGATAACACGGACAGGGCAAAAGTATATTTTCTCCCGGATTCACCAGAGCAGAAATAGCAAACTCTATGGCCTCGCTTGTACCCTGAGTAATGTATACATCAACAGGTTCTATACCTCTTTTTCTGGCATAATTTTTAATAGCTTCTATAGCTGGAGCAATTCCTACAGAGTCAGAATAAGAATTGAAATTTTTTTTCAGTGCTTTGCAGGCACTCTCTACCACTTCTGGCGGGGTGGTAAAACCATACTGAACCGGATCACCAATGTTAAGATAAATTAAATCTTTTCCCAGCTTTTTAGCTTCTTTTGAGGCTTCAACAATATCTCTTATGGCATACTCAATAGCCCAGGTCCGAAGAGCTGGCTTAATCTTAAACACATAGCCCATCTTTTACCGACCTACCCCCTCTTCCCCCTGTGTTTAAAATAAATATAATCCTACCAAAATTTTTTTTGTCAACATATTTAGCTTCTAAAAATTTGAAAAAATTAAGGTTTGAAAAAATTAAAGCACTTCAATTTCCCGACAGAATGAAGTGGAAAACCACTAATTAAATTCTCAAACTGTAGAAAACTCTGCCTTTTTATTTTAAAAATTTGTGTTATTTTTCTCTTTGTAAAAGCACTCAGGAAAAATGAAATGCAAAATTCAGAAAAGAAAATCCTTGTGGTAGAAGACGAGGAAGAAATTGCCCAGCTTATAGCTCACCTCTTTAAAAAAGAGGGATTTCAAACTGACATAGCCTATAGCGGAGAAGTAGCCCTTAAAAAGCTTGAAGAAAATTCTTATGACCTGGTTATTCTTGATCTTATGCTTCCCAAAATTCAGGGGCTTGACATCTGCAAGTACATTAGAAGTAATCCTCGGCTGAATCATATGGCAGTGGTTATCCTCACGGTGAAAAGCGACGAAGTGGACAAGGTGCTCGGGCTTGAGCTCGGAGCAGACGATTACATCACAAAGCCCTTCAGTCCAAGGGAGCTCGTGGCAAGGGTAAAAGCTGTCTTGAGGCGATATGAAAAGAGCGTGCCCAAAGAAAAAAACACCTGCCTTGAATTTGGAGAGCTGAAAATTGATAGGGATGCTCAC
>Ga0256842_1001794_pt1 | contig 16543 bp, 20 predicted proteins | sample 4559240metaG_FD_185973 | JGI IMG/M metagenome (GOLD analysis project Ga0256842, IMG submission 185973) | Hydrothermal vent microbial communities from Guaymas Basin, Mexico - 4559-240 | ecosystem: Environmental > Aquatic > Marine > Hydrothermal vents | place: Mexico: Guaymas Basin | collected...
CTAAATCCTGCAAGCGTCAAGTTTACCGAAGACCTGCCTCCTGCAGACAGATGCAAGACAGCAAAGGTGCAGAGATACTACGATACTCCAAATCCTTGCCAATGCCACAGATTCGGTACAACCGACGCTGCCCTAAGGGTAAACTATTTTCAAAAACCGCACAGCCCTTATGACCACATTCAAATCGGTATGTGTCATACAAACACAACATTCCTCTACTTCGCTGAAAAATATAATTTCCTTTTTGAAAATAGTTTATCCAGGTTTCAGGTTACATAATTTTATTAAAACTGCAACCCATTCTTTCTGGCAGATTCTGACAATGCCTTTACACGACCATGATATAAAAACCCGTTTCTGTCAAAAACAACGGATTTGATCCCTTTATTAAGAGCTGCCTTAGCAATTGCAGCACCAACGATTTCAGATCCAATTTTATTACCAGAATTATTTCCTATATCCGATACAAGATCCTTGGACATAGATGACACAGAAACCAAGGTGTTTCCTGTAGAATCATCTATAATTTGAGCATAAATATGTTTTGCACTTCTAAAAACGCATAAACGAGGCCTTTCCCGGGTCCCAATAATTTTTTTACGCACTCTTTTTTTTCTTCTTAATCTTGAGACCTTTGAATTGAATTTTCCCATCAGCTGACCATCCTAAGTATATCTCACAAATTTTTTACGAATTCATTAAGTTTGATTCAAAAAGTACACGAAACAAATCCCAGAAAAATAAACAGATCTTCAAATGCAAAGTTTCTTGTAAAAAAATAAAATACTTAAATTTATATTGAAAAGTTCATCATAGTCTATAATCCAGTTACTATGGATAGACTATTTAGCAGCACCGGCTTTACCTGCTTTTCTCCGTATTATCTCATCCGCATATTTAATCCCCTTACCCTTAAAAGGTTCAGGCTTTCTAAAACTTCGTATTTTAGCAGCTACTCTGCCTAAAAGTTCTTTATCAGATGAAACCAGCCTGATTTTTGTCTTATCAACATTAATATCTACACCTTCAGGCAATTCATAGTTAATTGGATGTGAGTAACCAAGGTTAAAAACAGCAACCCGACCCTGCACTTCAACCCTATAGCCGACACCTACTATTTCGAGATTTTTTTCAAAACCCTTGGTTACACCTGTAACCATATTATAGATTAATGCATTAAAAAGGCCGTGAAGAGCCCTTACTTCCCTGGATTTTTCCTTTACAGATACGCTTATTTGATCATCCTTAACAGCAACAAAAATCTTAGGATGAATTTTCCTTTTAAGAGTTCCCTTTGGTCCTTTAACAGTCAACTCATTATCTGTTAGTATGACCTCTACACCCTTGGGAATTGATATTAGTCTTTTACCTATTCGTGACATTTAGAGACTCCAGATATAAATACGTCTGACAAGTAAACGCAACACATGTAATCATAAACAAATAAAAAGTTCACCCGAAAAGCAGCACTTTTATGAACAAGGTGAACCTAAACCGGTATGGCCGGATTCAATAGATCCAGGCCACATACGGATATGAAAATACAGCCTGGTTTTTCAGCGCGGTTTTGTGTGTTTTCAGAGTAAATCTTATCTATAAAGCATAGATTCTAAAAGATAAAAACGTTAACAGCAGAAAAAAGCCAGAAAAACAATGGCAGGGAGCATCCATATTTAGTTAGTTTCCATAGATAGAATAACTATCCATCACAGATTATCATGTCCAAATTTCAACCCCGGAAAAACATTCCTGTAGTTAAAATTTTCACATGTATTCCTCTCGGGTAAAGTGTCTGTATGGAAAATTATTTACCATACCGAACAGAGAATTTCACCACCAACCTGCAGATCCATAGCCTGCTTATCTGTCATCACACCTTTAGAAGTTGAAAGTATATTGATACCATAGCCATTCAACACCTTTGGAATATCCTTGCATTTAGTATATACACGACAACTTGATTTACTTACTCTTTTAAGTCCATATATGACTGGATCACCATGTTTATCATATTTCAAAAATATCTGTATATTTTTATGTTGCCCTTCTGAAAGGATTCTAAAGGTTTTGATATAACCCTCTGTTTTCAAGACTTCAGCTATTTTCAATTTAAGCTTCGAATGTGGAACAACCAAAGAATCATGAAAAGCCATCTGGGCATTCCTGATTCTTGTCAACATATCTGCAATGGGATCAGTCATTGTCATATACAATACTCCTTAAACGCTTCAATATTCTCCCCGCATAAAACCAGTTTTAAACAGCAGCACCACAGACCTAATCAAGTTTCAAAGGTCTTAATTTTATAAAACAACAATCAATAAGCTGAGACCATACTACTTACAAAACAGCCTGCTCATTTGATCGTCAAAGACATCGCAAATACACCGTCTTTTAATCAGTTATCCTTGCCCGTCAAACCTTTAAAAATGAATTTTGAAAATCAACCCGGAGCACTTGTCTTATTAAAGGCACCCAAAACTCTTTAAAATCAATTGAATAGATGTTGATGGCCCCACAATACCGGGCTGTTACAAAACGTTATGGTTTAACAGCAAAGCAGATCTATTGAACAAAATGACAAAAAAGTCCAGCGAAAAAACATCAAAAAACTTCGTATCAAAATACAGTATAGTATACATCAACAGATATCATACCATTACCTAAGCATAAGCTGCAAAACTGAAATATCTTGATACAATTTAAAAAGCCGGTTTATGCTGCTTCGCCGCATCCTATGAGGAACGAACTTGATCAATACCCAAAGTCTTGGCAAAATAGTCAACAACGCATTAAACAACAGGCACTGTATTCACATTAATGCTCTGTACTCGTTAAAAAGCTTGGTGTGGAAGGATGCGGGACTTCCTAATGAATTAAGTTCGTTGGAAGTAGAACCGATGGCTAAGTAAAAATCTTTATATACCAGACATAGTGTTTGGTTATGCGTGAAGATATACAAAATGTCTAACCTATGACCAAACGCTCACAGTAGATGGAGACTTTTTACAACGCCATCAATAATAGCAAAGAAAAAATTGTTTTTCGTTTGTTACTATCAAAATGTTACCAACTCGATTTAACCACCCCAGGTATTTCTCCGCTCAAGGCCATACGTCTAAAACAGATACGGCATATACCAAACTTTCTCATAAAAGCTCTGCTCCTACCACAGATAGGACATCTGTTATATTTGCGAGTTGAGAATTTAGGTTTTCTTTGAGCCTTGATAATAAGTGCTTTCCTTGCCAAAATCACACTCCCTTAACACGAAAAGGCATTCCCATATGTTTAAGTAGAGAAAAACCTTCTGCATCATTTTTAGCAGATGTAACAATAGAAATATTAAGACCCTTAATTTTTTCTATTTTATCATAGTCTATTTCAGGAAAAATAATATGCTCCTTGATTCCTATAGTACAGTTACCGTGACCATCAAAAATTTTATCTGAGATACCCCTAAAGTCTCTTACCCTTGGCAAGGCAATATTAAAGAGTTTATCTAAAAAATCGTACATCCTGTCACGTCGCAATGTAACCATACATCCTACAGGCATTCCCTGTCGCAGTTTAAAGCCTGCAATAGATTTTTTAGCTCTTGTTATTACCGCCTTCTGTCCAGCAATCATAGCAAGCTCTTCTGCTCCTGAGTCCAAGACCTTAATATTCTGTATCGCCTCTCCAAGCCCCATATTCAAAACAACAGCCTTAACCCGAGGCACAGCCATAAGACTCTTATAAGCAAATTCCTGCATCATAAGTTCAACAATCTCAGAATAATATTTTTCTTTTAATCGAGACAAATAACCACCTCACATTTCTAAGCTGAAGAAATTAATTACTTACCCATCTATCATCTCATTACATTTTTTACAAACACGATAGGTAATATTATCACTGGAAGTACGAAAACCAATTCTGGTGGGTTCGGCACACTTGTTACACACTATCATAACATTAGATATATCAAGAGACGCCTCTTTTTCAATAATACCACCTTGAGGTGCTTGCGCAGTTGGTTTAGAATGTCTTTTAACTACATTAACATTTTCTACAAACAGACGTCCCTTTTTAAGGTCTACACTGAGGACCTTTCCTATCTTACCTTTATCCCTTCCAGCTATCACAATAACTTTATCGTCTTTTCTTATTTTTGTTTTTTTTACTTTCAATTCAAGTTCTCCTAATATGATCAAAGAACTTCCGGAGCAAGAGAAATAATTTTCATAAAATTCTTTGCTCTCAACTCTCTGGCAACTGGACCAAAAATTCTTGTTCCTATTGGTTCACCCTGAGTTGAAACCAGGACAGCAGAATTATCATCAAATTTAATATATGACCCGTCTGATCGTCTGATCTCTTTTGCAGTTCGTACAATAACAGCCCTGACAACATCCCCTTTTTTTACCTTTGAATTTGGCAAGGCCTCCTTTACAGAGACGACAATTATATCTCCAATGCTGGCATATTTTCGTTTGGAACCACCTAAAACCTTAATGCAGGATATTAATTTAGCTCCTGAATTATCAGCCACCTTTAATTTAGTTTCTGTCTGTATCATCTTTTTCCTGCTCCGATGAACCACATGGTATATAAAAAATAGACTATTACATGCTTTTTAAAATAAACATGTTATTATCTACAATTCAAAACATAATCCACTGTAAAAAAAAGCACCTTTTGCCTAAAGCGGCATGACCGGATTCAATATATCTTAATCACCCACAAACATGAAAAATACAGCCTGGTTTTTCAAAATGGCCTTGTGTGTTTTTACGGTAAAAAAACCAAAAGCCTTTATAGAAATAGGAACACAATGTTTTATATAAACTTAAAGCTAAACTGTCCAAGTCCCAAGAACCGTTAAAAACTCAAGATTGATAAACCTGTAAAAAGTAAAAACAATGGCTAAGTAAAAAATTTTTATATACTAAGGTGTTGTGTTTGAATATGCGTAAAGGCATACAGGATGTCAAACATATAACCAAACACTATAACACACTAGTGTCATCAAGATTAACATCAACAAAAAAGATATCATAGAGCCTATTTGACACCTTCTTTTATAATATCCAAGACTCTCCATCGTTTTCTTTTACTGATTGGCCTGGTTTCCACAATCCGAACCTTGTCACCCAAATCACATATATTTTTAGGATCATGAACCATATATTTAGACCTACGTTTAACATATTTCCTGTAGGTTTTATGTTTTGTTAAACGCTCAACCAAAACCATAGCGGATTTATCCATCCTGTTACCAACAACTATTCCTACAAGCTTTTTTTGCACCCCACGTTCAGACATTATTCCCTCAAACTTACAACCTTATCATTTAGCCTAATTATATAGTTTTTACATATAGCGGCATGGCCGGATTCAATATATCTTAGTCACCTACAAATATGAAAAATACAGCCTGGTTTTTCAGAATGGCCTTGTGTATTTTTACGGTAAAGAAAGACAATAAAAAATAATCAAGAAATTTTATTTTTTTACCTAAATCCTGCAAGCGTCGAGTTTGCCGAAGATGCAAGGCGGCAAGGGCGCAGACGTACTATGATCAAGTCCTTGCCAACACCGCAGATTCGGTAAAATCGACGCTCCTTAAAGGTAAACTATTTTCAAAAATCACACCCTTTATGGCCACATCAAATTGATGCGTGATAAGCACAACATTTCTGCAATTCGTCGATATTAAAAACATAATTCTCTTCTTGAAAATAGTTTATGCAGGTTTTAGGTTTCATCAGAAACCGCAACTATTAGAAAAACAGACCCGCAAGGCCATATAAAAAAGTTCTTCAAGATCAACCCGACAGAACCGAATTCAAAAGTTCATAATCAGTAAAGGCCCTATCAACAGACTCTATTTTATATAGAGATCAATCACATGTACTTTCATCATAAATCAATCAGAGCATGAATCAACTCCGACTTTTTTCAGAAAGGATTGTTTTAATCCGTGCAATTTCCTTCTTGACCTTTGGAATAGACGCAGTATTTGATAATTGACCAATTGCCTTTTGAAAACGTAAATTAAAGAATTCTTGAGACAGTTCAAGACATCTGTCTTCCAATTCCTGTATCCCTAACTCTCTTAATTCATTTGTTTTCATTGGCCTATACTCTCCTTGAGACAAACTTTGTAGCAAATGGCAATTTATGGCCTCCCAATCTAAAAGCTTCCCTTGCCATTTCTTCGGAAACACCCTCAAGTTCATAAAGGATTCTTCCTGGTTTAACAGGGGCCACCCAACCTTCAGGAGCACCTTTTCCTTTACCCATTCTTGTCTCAGCGGGCTTTTTTGTTACTGGTTTATCAGGAAAAACACGAATCCACATCTTTCCACCACGTTTCACATGCCTTGTCACAGCTATTCTTGCCGCTTCTATCTGTTGGGCAGTCATATAGCCCCTTCCTACAGCCTGTAAACCGTAAACGCCAAAAACCAAGGTATTGCCTCGCATTGCAACACCTTTGAGTCTGCCTTTTTGTCTCTTACGATATTTAACTTTTTTTGGACTTAACATAGCAAAGTAAAATCCTTATATTTTTTTATTTTTATCAGGCAAAATTTCACCCTTAAATATTATAACCTTAACACCTATTGTACCATAAGTCGTAAAGGCTTCTGCAAAGCCATAATCAATATCAGCCCTAATGGTATGAAGTGGGACTCTTCCTTCCCGATACCATTCTCTGCGAGCCATTTCAGCGCCCCCCAGTCTTCCGCTACAGGTGATTTTGATCCCCAAGGCCCCAAATCTCATAGCCGAACTAACGGCTTTTTTCATGGCCCTTCTAAAAGCTACCCGACGAACAAGCTGAGTTGCAACATTTTCCGCTACTAACTGCGCATCGACTTCAGGTTTTCTTACTTCCTGTATGTCTATTATTATTTCTTGTTTGATTTCCTTTTCTAAATCTTTTTTCAGTTGTTCTATATCAGCACCTTTTTTACCTATTACTATACCGGGCCGGGCCGTATGCATACGAATTCTGACCTTGTTGGCAGCTCTTTCAATTTCTATCTTTGATATACCGGCCTGGGCAACACGCTTTTTTAAAAACTTACGAATCTTATAATCCTCTAATAAAAAGGTGCTGTATTCCTTAGTTGCAAACCATCGTGAATCCCATTTTCTATGGACTCCTAACCTAAAGCCAATTGGATGAACTTTTTGTCCCAATATCCCCTCCAGATAGAACTAATTAAGCATCACAGCCTATTTCAATTTAATACCTTTGCAAAAAGTGTGGATTTTCATTAAGTTTTACAAAAAACCTTAAAAAAAGGGTAAAAAAACAGATTATATTTCATCCACAATCACTGTAATATGACTGGTTCGTTTTCTTATGCGTGTTGCCCGCCCTTGAGCCCTTGGGCGCCATCTTTTTAACATAGGGCCTTCATCAGCATATACCTTCTTCAACTTTAACGTATCTATATCAAGACCCAAATTCTGAGAGGCATTTGCAGCCGCAGATTTTATCAAGTCAGCCAATATCTTTGCCCCTTTTTTGGGCATAAAAGAAAGAATTGCAATTGCCTCTTCCAAGGTTTTTCCACGAACCTCTTTTATTATAATCCGCATCTTCTGAGGCGAAATCCTTACAAATTTTGCTACCGCTCTTGTTTCCATTATATTCAACTCTATTCTTTCAAAAGTAATACTGTTCTATGTTCATATGCCGTTCATATATCTTTTTTCAGGATATATTATTTTTTACCCTTTAACTTGGATTTCTTACTACCAGCATGCCCATGAAAGGTCCTTGTTGGAGCAAATTCTCCTAGCTTATGCCCTACCATATCCTCAGAAATAGAAAGCGGAAGAAAATTTCTTCCATTATGTACCGCAAAAGTAAAACCAACGAATTCAGGAATTATAGTGGACCTTCTGGACCATGTTTTTATAGCCTTCCTACTCACGGCCCCTGATAATTTCTCCACCTTTTCTATCAAATAAGGATCTACAAAGGGTCCCTTTTTTAATGACCTCGGCAAAACTATCCTCCTTTCGGATATTCAAGTCTGTAAATCAATCGATCTCCATTCCACAACACATATCAAAAGATCAAGAAAATCAAATTATACAATGATCAAGAAAAGACCTCAATAATATAGATAAAGATTCCAAGTATTATCTCAACCATTATACAAAAAGATTAATCTTTTAAAAACAGATATCAGCCCAGCATTTCTCAACAACAAAGTGGCACAAAAAACAGCATTTAGACCTTAAAGAATAATATTCTTATGATCCCTGTTTTCAAATAAAATCTTACTTTTTTCTTCTTCTAACAATTAAACGGTCGCTATTTTTTCTTTTTCTTGTCCTAAAACCTTTTGTAGGAACACCCCAAGGTGTCACAGGATGCCTGCCTCCTGAGGACTTACCCTCTCCACCTCCATGAGGATGATCGACAGGATTCATTGCCACACCCCTAACATGAGGGCGTCTACCCAGCCACCTGTTTCTTCCGGCCTTACCAATAGAGATATTTTCTTGATCCAGGTTTCCCACTTGACCTATAGTTGCCTTACAGTCAAGTAAAACCATCCTTACCTCACCTGAAGGAAGTTTTAATTGAGCATACTTACCCTCTTTAGCCATTAACTGGGCATAGGTCCCCGCACCCCTCGCGATTTGTCCCCCATGACCAATATTCATTTCAATATTATGCACATAGGTTCCAAGAGGAATGTTTTTTAATGGTAAAGCATTCCCAATCCTTATCTCAGCCCCTTCACCTGAAAGAAGCCTGTCTCCTACCTGAAGATTATTGGGGGCAATTATATATCGTTTTTCACCATCTGCATAACACAAAAGAGCAATATTGGCAGATCGGTTAGGGTCATACTCAATTGATGCTACTTTAGCCGGAATTCCGTCTTTATCCCTCTTAAAATCAATTATCCTGTATAAACGTTTACAGCCACCTCCACGGTGTCGAACCGTAATACGTCCATTCGAATTTCTCCCCCCACTTCGTTTCAAACTTTTGAGAAGACTTTTCTCAGCTTTGGTATCAGTTAATTCTTCAAAGGTAGATACAGACTGGAACCTTCTCCCAGGGGATGTTGGTTTATTAATTTTAATTCCCATATTCATTTAAGCCAGATCAGGCTATACCCCCTCAAAAATATCCATATTCTGACCAGGTCTCAAGGTTACGATTGCCTTTTTCCAGTCAGAAGTTTTACCAATACTTCTTCCTACCCTGCGCTTCTTACCTTTAACATTAATAGTCCTTATATTTAAGACCTTAACATTAAATATAGCCTCTACAGCACGTCTAATCTCTACCTTGTTGGCTCTTTTCTGTACCTTAAAAGAAACCTTGTTAAAGGAACTTTTTTGTACAGTGGTCTTTTCAGTACTAAGGGGCTCTTTTATGATTTGATATATATCCACTGAACTAACTCAATGCCTCCCCTATATCCTTTAAAACAGATTCTTCAAGCATAAGGACATTATACTTCAAGATATCATAGACATTAAGACCCTGATGACGTATCACTTTTGCATCTTGCACATTTCTCGATGATTTTTCAAGAATATCTTCTTTATCATGAGTAACAATTAGAGCCTTATTTAATTCAAACCGTTTTAATAATTCCACAAATTTTTTGGTCTTTAACTCTAAAAACTCATTAAAATCTTTCACAATAACAAGCTTACCCGATGCAACCTTATCAGTTAAAGCCATTCGCAAGGCAACTTTTCTTGTTTTCTTAGAAACACGATGATTATACTTTCGTTGCTTAGGACCAAATGCCACACCTCCCCCCTTCCTGATCGGAGCAGCAGCATCTCCCACCCTTGCCCTGCCAGTACCTTTTTGACGCCACAGCTTTGCACCGGAAGCCTTAACACTTGACCTGCCTTTTGTTGAAGCACATCCTGATCTTCTGGCAGCGAGTTGAGCAAGAACGACTTGATGAAGAACATGTTTCTTTACCGGCACACCAAATATATCTTCTCTCAAATCTGCCTCAGAAACCTTTTCTCTATTAAGATTGTACACATTGCAACTAATCATTGAATATACCTGCCACAACAGAGTAAAAATTAAACATGAACACTCACAAAAACAAGAAACAGAATTTAAGCGGCAATAAAACAAACATTCCGTTTTTTCTTACAATATCGCCGTATACAATACAAATTATCTCCGGAAAATCGAGTACCGCTTTCAGAATCCCTATGATCAGGCCTTCCTGATTTCCAACAGGGCATTGGATCCGCCTGGAACAGAACCAGTGATTAAAAGAACATTTTCATCCGGCCTGACATCAATAACCTTAAGATTTTTTACCGTTACACGCTGGTTTCCCATTCTTCCGGGAAGCTTTCTCCCCTTTAACACTCTCCCCGGAGTAGCGCTACAACCTATAGAGCCAGGAATCCTGTGAGAACGAGAACCGTGAGTTTTCCTTCCACCTGCGAATCCCCACCTTTTCATCACACCGGCGAAACCTCTTCCTTTACTGTAGCCACTTACGTGCACCACATCACCAACATCAAAGATATCAGGTTTTATTTCCTGGCCTTCAGTAAATTCATCCACAGAATCCACCCTGATTTCCCTAAGATATTCAAAACAGCCTTTACCAACCCGTTTAAAATGTCCTTTTAAAGGTTTGTTTACCCGCTGTTCCTTTTTGGGAGAAAAGGCAACCTGAATAGCATTATAGCCATCCCTATCTTTCGTCTTTTTTTGCATCACAACACATGGTTCAGCCTTAACAACCGTCACAGGGACACTAATTCCTTCAAGGAAACACCTTGTCATACCTATCTTTTTTCCATATAATTTACTGACCATATGCAATTACTCCAAAGTTCTCACTTAACCTCTGACAATTTCTTCAAAACTGCCCGTTTTTTTGATTTAACCGGCCATATCACTGACCTTAAAAAAAGCCATTGACAGCAACCCTGCATAAAAGTTGCAACGCATAAAATGTGAAAGGGTGGCTTTTATGTGAATCCATATGCACAGTTAAGATAAAAAGCAGAGCAGGTTTTCCATAAAATGGGAAATCACAATTTTATTTCCACATCAACACCTGCAGCAAGATCCAGCTTCATAAGAGCATCAATAGTCTGCTGAGTTGGTTCCAAGATATCCAACAGACGCTTATGCGTTCTTATCTCAAACTGTTCTCTTGACTTCTTATCAACATGCGGAGATCTCAAAACACAATACTTATTAATAACTGTAGGAAGAGGTATTGGACCGGCAACTCTTGCTCCCGTATCTTTAGCAGTCTCAACAATCTCTTTGGCTGACTGATCCAACAAACTATGATCATAAGCCTTCAAACGTATCCTGATCTTCTGATTAGTTATCATATCAGCTACCTACTCAATAATTTCACTAATAACACCGGCACCTACAGTTCTACCACCCTCACGAATTGCAAACCTTAGCTCTTTTTCCATTGCAATCGGCATAATCAGACTTACTTCCATAGCTACGTTGTCTCCAGGCATTACCATTTCAATTCCTTCCGGTAAAGTAACCACTCCTGTTACATCTGTTGTACGAAAGTAAAACTGAGGTCTATATCCATTAAAGAATGGCGTATGACGTCCACCCTCTTCTTTGGTAAGGATATATGCCTCTGCCTTGAATTTTGTATGCGGAGTGATGGTTCCCGGTTTAGCAACTACCTGTCCACGCTCCACCTCATCTCTCTTGGTTCCTCTTAGCAAGACACCTATATTATCTCCTGCCTGCCCCTGATCAAGTATCTTCCGGAACATTTCAACCCCTGTACAGACTGTCTTCAGGGTATCCCTTATTCCTACTATTTCTACTTCATCACCTACCTTAATCACACCTCTCTCAACCCTGCCGGTTACCACCGTACCCCGGCCAGATATGCTGAACACATCTTCTATAGGCATAAGAAAAGGTTTTTCTATATCACGGACAGGATCCGGAATATAACTATCTATTGCATCCATCAACTCAAATATAGGCTTGACTTCCTCTGAATCAGGATCATCACTTTCAAGAGCCTTTAATGCACTTCCCCTTATAATTGGAATATCATCTCCGGGAAACTCATATTTGCTCAAAAGTTCCCTCAATTCCAGTTCTACCAATTCTATAAGCTCTTCATCATCAACCATATCGCATTTATTAAGAAATACCACTATATTAGGTACTCCTACCTGACGTGCCAGCAATATATGCTCACGAGTCTGAGGCATTGGGCCATCATCTGCCCCTACCACGAGGATAGCACCATCCATCTGTGCTGCCCCTGTAATCATGTTCTTTATATAGTCAGCATGCCCCGGACAATCCACATGGGCATAATGCCTCTTATCTGTTTCATATTCCACATGTGCAGTAGCAATCGTTATCCCTCTTGCCTTCTCTTCCGGTGCCTTGTCTATTTCATCAAATGGCACAAAATTAGCTTTTCCTTTTTTAGCCAGATGTTTAGTTATAGCCGCTGTCAAGGTCGTCTTACCATGATCGATGTGCCCTATTGTGCCTACATTCAAATGCGGCTTTGTTCTCTCAAATTTAGTTTTTGACATCTCTCATTCCTCCTTAAAGATAGTTACCAACGATAGTGGGCAAATGCCTTATTAGCCTCAGCCATCCTATGCGTATCTTCTCGTTTTTTAACCGCAGAACCTCTACCTTTGGCTGCATCCATAAGTTCACCGGCAAGCTTGGCAACCATTGTCTTCTCTCCCCTTTGCCTCGCAAAGCCTACTATCCATCTTATAGCCAGAGCAAGCCTTCTGGACGATCTAACCTCTGTAGGTACCTGATAAGTAGACCCCCCTACCCTTCGGGATTTAACCTCTACAACAGGTTTAACATTATCAATAGCCCTTTGAAATACTGCTATCGGATCATCATCTTTCATCTTTTCTTTTATGACATCAATAGCACCATAGAAAATCTTTTGAGCAATACTCTTTTTGCCTTCTTTCATCAAGCCATTAATAAACCTGGCAACCAGCACACTATCGTACTTTGGATCAGGCAATGTCTTTCTTTTAAGAATAAATTTCTTCCTTGGCATTAAACACTCCCCACATTAGACATCAAAGGCTTTTTGGTTTCTTTGTACCATACTTGGACCTGCCTTGTCTACGGCCTTCCACTCCTGCCGCATCCATGGTTCCCCTGATAACATGATACCTTACACCAGGTAAGTCCTTCACTCTTCCTCCTCTGATCAACACTACCGAGTGCTCCTGAAGATTATGACCCATGCCAGGGATATAGGAGGTAACTTCAATTCCATTTGTCAATCTAACCCTTGCAACCTTTCTAAGAGCAGAATTCGGTTTTTTTGGTGTAGAAGTATAAACCCTGACACATACCCCCCTTCTCTGAGGAGCACCCTGGAGAGCAGGGGTTTTCACCTTTTTCTTTGGCTTACGACGACCATTTCTTACAAGTTGATTAATGGTTGGCATCAATTCCCTCGTTAGTTTTTCGTCCACAAACGAATTCTTTTGCAATATATACATCAACCTGCTGATCATTTATGCAGGCATAACAGCTTTCAATTACTTGAGACTACACAAAAGCTATCGTTTATGGGTTAAAACCTTACTGTGCCCAAAAATTGATCCGTGTATGGGCACTCGTTAACAACCCAATTCTTCACCGTATTAAAAAACTATGGCGTATTTTCGTATCCGCAAGTGGCCAGAATATTTTGAATCCGGCCATACCGGTTTATCAGTATTTCAACCAATAAGAATCCATTTTTTTATTCTTATTAATTGAAATTGTCAAGCTGTTTTATGAATATAATAAAAATTAATTTGCAATTCCTACCGAAACATCTCTGTACATCTTAACGCCAGTTCCTGCAGGAATCAAGCGTCCCATAATAACATTCTCTTTAAGCCCTTTAAGATAATCCACCTTACCAGCAATACTTGCATTAGAAAGTACCTTGGTTGTCTCCTGAAATGATGCAGCAGAAATAAAACTCTCTGTACTGAGTGATGCCTTGGTAATACCAAGAAGCAACGGACTGGCTGTAGCAGGTTTCTTACCCGCTTCAATAAGCGCCCTGTTCTCCTCTTCAAATCTCCACTTATCCACCTGTTCTCCGATCAAAAAATTTGAATCACCTACATCTGTCACCTTGACCTGACGTAACATCTGGCGGACGATGACTTCTATATGTTTATCATTAATTTTAACCCCCTGAAGCCTGTAGACTTCCTGTACTTCATTCACCAAATATCTTGCCAGTTCCTTGAGACCTCTTACCCTAAGAATGTCATGAGGATCCGCTGACCCATCCATGAGAGGTTCTCCTGCTCTCACGTAATCCCCTTCGAGCACACTTACATGCTTACCTTTTGGAATAAAATAGGTAACAGGCTTGCCAACATCAGGTGTAATAATAAGTTTCCTTTTTCCTTTCAAATACTTACCAAACGACACCTCACCATCCACATCACTTATAATAGCCGTTTCCTTTGGTTTCCTGACCTCAAAAAGTTCAGCCACACGAGGCAAGCCACCTGTAATATCCTTAGTTTTTGTAGTTTCTCTCGGAATTTTTGCAAGTACAGCACCTGATTGAACTTCATCACCCTCATTAACAATCAGAATAGCGCCTACAGGGAGATAGTACCTTGCAACAGATTTGGATTTTTTATCCAACTTAATTGTCTTGCCTGACGTGTTTTTAATAGAAATTCTTGGCCTTACATCCATATCCTTGGATTCCACAATAACTCTACTGATCTTTCCGGTAACAGGATCGCGTCTTTCCTGCATGGTACTTCCTTCGATTATATCGCCGAATTTTACCCTCCCCGGAACCTCAGTCATAATCGGAATGGTAAAGGGATCCCATTCAGCCAAAACATCCCCGGCATTTACCTGCTGTCCATCCCGAACCTTCAGTGTGGCGCCATAAATAATGGGATACCGCTCAATTTCTCTGCCATTTTGTCCAAGGATAGCTATCTCCCCGTTACGGTTCATTACGGAGAGAGAACCATATTCATTTTCCACAACATTAAGTCCCAAAAATTTCACTGTTCCACTGTTTCTTGCCTGCACTGTAGACTGTTCAGCTCTTTTACTGGCTGTACCTCCTATATGGAAGGTCCTCATTGTAAGCTGGGTGCCAGGCTCACCTATAGACTGGGCAGCAATAATACCTACAGCAGATCCCACATTAACCTCATGACCATGCCCCAAATCTCTGCCATAACATTTTCTGCATATACCGCCACCTTTTGCCTCACAGGTAAGAACAGATCTGATCTTTACACGCTCCACACCAGCAGCCTCTATCTTCTGTACCTTCTCTTCATCAAACTCTTCATTGGCTGCAACTAAGAGTTCTCCTGTAACAGGATCATAAACATCCTCAAGGGCAACTCTTCCAAGGATCCTCTCTCCAATCATTTGAAGGATCTCTCCGCTTTCCACAAGGGCATTTACCCATATACCATCCATAGTACCACAGTCTTCTTCAGTAATAATAGCATCTTGCGCAACATCTACCAGACGTCTCGTCAAATACCCTGAGTTTGCTGTCTTGAGTGCAGTGTCTGCCAACCCTTTTCTGGCACCGTGAGTGGAAATAAAATACTGCAACACATTTAAACCTTCTCTAAAATTGGAGACAATAGGAGTTTCAATGATTTCACCGGATGGTTTTGCCATCAGTCCACGCATGCCTGCCAATTGCCGCATCTGATCCTTGCTGCCTCTTGCCCCTGAGTCAGACATCATGTATATGGGATTAAACGTGGCAACTTCAGCCTTTTTACCGTCACCAGTATCCACCACCTCTGTAGATATCTCATTCATCATTTCAGAAGCAACATCTTCTGTGGCCTGGGACCAAATATCTACCACCTTATTATATTTTTCACCACCTGTAATAAGACCTGTCTGATACTGATCCTCTATCTTTTTAACCTCTTCTTCGGCTTTTTCAATAATCTTCCTTTTTTGCGATGGAACAACCATATCTTTCATGGAGATAGAGATTCCTGAAATAGTAGCATACTGATAGCCGGTATCTTTCAGTCTGTCTGCCAAAATTACAGTGGCCTTTGTACCTACCTTTCTGTATGACTCATTAATAAGCGATCTCAATGCCTGTTTGGACAGGACCTTGTTAATAAGCGAAAAAGACAGGCCATCAGGTAAAATATCATACAGAAGAGCACGACCAACCGTCGTATCATATATCTCGCCTTTTATCCTGACCTTTATAGGTGCATGAAGATCTACTTCATTGGCATCATATGCCACTTGCACCTCACTCGGAGAAGAAAAGATCAGTCCGGCACCTTTTGCAAAAGGTTTTTCCCTGGTCATATAATACAAACCCAAAACAATATCCTGGCTTGGAACAATAATTGGATCTCCATTTGCAGGTGAAAGGATATTGTTTGTTGACATCATCAGAACTCTGGCCTCTATCTGGGCCTCTATGGAAAGAGGAACATGAACGGCCATCTGGTCGCCATCAAAGTCAGCATTAAAGGCCGTACAAACCAGGGG
>Ga0256842_1001796_pt1 | contig 16515 bp, 14 predicted proteins | sample 4559240metaG_FD_185973 | JGI IMG/M metagenome (GOLD analysis project Ga0256842, IMG submission 185973) | Hydrothermal vent microbial communities from Guaymas Basin, Mexico - 4559-240 | ecosystem: Environmental > Aquatic > Marine > Hydrothermal vents | place: Mexico: Guaymas Basin | collected...
CGAGCGTAAGGGTTTCGAAGGGTGCGGGTGGTTGATATTGATGCCATTGAGGTGCAATATTTACCGAATCGTTCCATTCCTGATCCGGGACAGTGATATTAACAGAAAGCTGTTGCGCATCCTTGCCCAGCACATGCTGCCGATAAAGTATCACATAAACCGAATCGTAAGTGGCATTGGAATCATTGGGCATGCGTGTAAAATGAATTAAAAACGATGCTTTAAATCCATGGTAACTACCAACCGAAAATTTTTCTGCGGCATGTGTTAAAACATAAGGCTCGGTAACAAAAAAAGCACTATCGGCCGTAATGGTTGTATCAACAAACGATCCGAATTCATCGATCGCCCTGAATTCTTTTGGCGGTTCGATTGGATTTAATTTTTGGCAAGAAATTATCCAACCACTCAGTAAGAGAAACAGAATTAGAATTTTCTTCATCGCAACCCACTTTTCCTTAATAAAATGCGTAAATATAACGATAAGCGTCATGTCTGTCAATTAGCCGCAATATCTAAATTAATTATTGTTTGGGCAGCTTGTAAAATATCATTAAAAATAAATGTGGGCTTAACCGGCAACGCCCCCTTGTGAATTACATATTCGCCAACCCCGTATCCGGTTAAAACGAAAGCAGAACGAATACCTGCCCGATGCGCCATTTCCATATCGGAATCCCTATCGCCGATAACAATCGACTTGTTCGGGTCGATATTAAATTCCTGCACAGCTTTATCAATCATTCCTGTTTTAGGCTTTCTACATTGACAATCTTTTTTGTAATTGCCCTTTCCTTCCCGCGGGTGATGCGGGCAATAATACAGCCTGTCGATCTTTGCACCCTGGCGTTCAAATTCTGCCAGCATGCGTTCATGCATCTCTTTGAGCATGGATTCCGTCAAATAACCCTTTGCTACACCGGCCTGATTGGTAACTACGATTATTTTAAAATTTGCCTTCCGAAACAAGCGAATCGCTTGAAAAGCAAACGGAAAAATTTTGATACGACTAAAGTGATTTATGTAACCCATTTGCTCGATAATTGTTCCGTCACGATCCAGAAATACTGCTTTTTCCAACATCCCGCCCAATAGTATAGTTGCTCAGAAATAAAAAGTTTTCTGCTTCGAAAACGAGGCAGAAAACTTAAATAGGGATTTATTTACTTAACACGGATCAAACAATATTTTCAAGTTCATCCGTATCGTTTAAAAGCCGATCGAAAATTTCAATGTAACGTTTAGCCGCATAATCCCAGGAAAAATCTTCTTCCATAACGCGTTTTTGCAGTGCCTGCCATTTTTCTTTGTCCTGATAATACGCTAACGCACGCTTGATCGCTTTCAACGTTTCTTCCGGTGTTAATTCTTCAATAATAAAACCGGTACCTTCGCCTGTTTCCTCATCAATATCTTCCACGGAATCATACAATCCACCCACAGCCGAAACAATGGGAATAGTTCCGTAACGCATACTGTAAATTTGATTCAGTCCGCATGGCTCATAACGGGATGGCATTAAAAACATATCGCTGCCCGCTTCAATCAAATGGGCCATTTTCTCATCATAAGTAATGCTTACACTTACTTTATCAGGATATTTTTTAGCGTATTGTAAAAACTTTTCCGCCAAATCCCGATCACCATCTCCGTGAATTACCAGCTTGACGTTTTCTTCCATCAAATCATCCAGTATATCGGCAATTAAATCAAAGCCTTTTTGCGGCGTGAGTTTAGAAATCATTCCGATCACCGGCACATTGGGTTCATATTTCATGCCAAGACGCATGAGCAACGCTTTTTTATTTTCTTCCTTATTTGATAGTTCTTCTTTTGAATAATGGTAAGGGATGTATTTGTCTTTTTCCGGTGTCCAAATCCCATAATCGACCCCATTTAAAATTCCTTCGAACTTATCGCCCTTTTCTTTTAAAATCGGGCCAAACCCAAAGCCGACTTCATCATTCGTCAGAATTTCATGTGCATAAGTTTCAGAAACCGTGGTAATGAAATCGGAAAAATAGATAGCCGCTTTTGTCAGGTTAAGCTTACCATCTTTGTAAAACATTCCGCCTTCTTGAACCTGGCTTTTATCGAAATCTATTTTTTCGGCAAGATCAACATCGAATTCACCCTGATTTGTTAAATTGTGAATTGTGTAAACCGTTTTGATGCCTTTAAAAAACGGGTCGCCCTGATAAATTGTTTTCAGATAGACCGGAACATAGGCCGTCTGCCAATCATTACAATGAATAATATCCGGCTGCCAAGACAGTTTTTTCAATGTTTCGATAACTGCTCTGGAAAAGAAAGCAAAACGTAATCCGTTGTCTTCATACGGTTTATTTGTTTTGGGGTCATTGTAAATGCCCGGACGATTAAAAAAATTACCAACTTCAATAAAGTAAACCTGTACTTTGCTTTCCGGTAAAAAGGCTGATTTTACAGATGCATTAACCGTTTGCCCGTTAACAGTAACAGGAATTTCTCTTAACCGAATCACTTCCCTTAAAACGTATTTTCTTTCATTTATGAATTTATACTTAGGGACCATCAAACGGATTTCCTGATTTAGATTCTTGTAGGCCTTTGGCAAGGCTCCTGTTACATCAGCCAGGCCTCCCGCAATGGCAAATGGTGAAACTTCACTGGCTAAATATAGAATTTTAAATTGCTTCATAGATCCCCCAAAGTATAATCGTATCCATCCATCCGAGGAACAGAATATAACTTATTTATTTTCCTAAATTTAATCATTTTTTTTAATTTTATCAAAAAAATTATCGCAAAATAAAAATCAGAAAAGCGTTTTTTCCCTATATATTGGCTTCTTTGGCCTTGATTAAAAGATATTTAAAAAAGATCGGGCCTAAAAATTCGTTAATAACCACTGTCGCAATAAGAATTGATTTAAAAATCGCACCTATTTCCCCTGGAATCGCTTTTTCGATTATATTTGCCAGGCCGACCGCAATACCGGCCTGCCCCAAAAACCCCAACCAGGAGTAATGCTTAATAATTTTATTTTCTTTAAGAAAATAGCCTGCAATGAAGTTACTTAAATAAAGAAATATCATACGCAAAACAACTAGCAATAGCGTCATTACAAATGCTTTTTTTAGCGTGTCTAAGTACAAACTTGCCCCGGCAAATGTAAAAAAAATAATATACAGCGGTAACGATGTCTTTTCGATCCCCGCGATCAGCTCTTCGCCTTTTTCGGAAAAATTTTCAACAACGATTCCGGCCATAATGGAACTGATTAAAATTTCCAGGTCAAAAATACCGCTGAGTTCCGTAAGCAGAATACCGGTTAAAAATAAAAACAGTGCTTTTTCAATCTGGACATATTTCAGAAAAAGAATAATCACAATGCCAACTCCTATGCCCAGGCCCAGAGAACCGAGAACAGTGTAAAGTAAAACCATTACCTGCTCAGAAGTAAATTGAAATTGATCAATTAAATAAATTTTTGAATAAGTAATAATTAGAGGAAAAAGCAAAACCACGATAATTGCCTTTAAAACCGTTACGGATAAAACGATTTCGGTTGTACGTCCTTTTGCTTTTAATTCCGTGATTATACCCATTGTCGTTGCCGGTGATTTTGATAATGCAGTAGCAGCAAAAAGGATAGCAAACCCCATCAAATACCTGTCATTAGAAATTAAATCACCTAAAAATAGCTTGGTTAATGGGATTAATAATAAGTACAAGGCAAAAAAAACCAAGAATATTTGATTAAATAAAATAAAGCTTACCGGTTTAATGATTTTTTTTATTCGGCTAAACTTAAGTTCTCCACCGGCCGTAATTGCAATAAAGGCCAGAGCAAAGTTTTCAAAAAAATGCAGTTGATGTAAATTTTCATGACTTAAAAAATGCAATAAGTTGGGGCCAACAATAACCCCGGTGATCATGAACCCGGTTAATTTGGGTAGTTTTATTTTATTTAATATTTTTGCAACTAAAAATGCACCAACCAGAATAATACCCATCAGTAACAAATTTTCCACATCAGGAGTCAAATTATCCGCAACAAAATATTGTTTTAAAATGTAGTAAATCCCGAATAAAAATATGGCACCGATTAATTTTTTCATCATTTACTTTTTTCTTTTACTTTAATAACATATAAAACAAAAGCATTTGTCAAATAAAAGCTTAACACCATCAGCGTCAACAATTTCAGCAAGATCGGGTTGTGATTGGTAAAATAGGCATCCAGAATCATCGCTAAAGACAAGCTGCTCATACCGTATAACACAAGTTTGTTTTCCTTTTCCACGTGCCGGTGGTGCAATTGAAATCGCTGGTAAAAATCCCCGGCTAAATACTTTGCCAATAACATAATTAGAACAACACCCCAAAAAAGCAGATTCATTTTGAAAGTCAGCACATGGAAATCCATATATAAACCAATAGTAAAAAGCAGAATAAAATTTAGTGGTTTTTCCCAACTTTGAACAGCCATCAATATTTTCTTTGTATCAACTTTCATATTTATAATCAACACGCCCAGCAAAAAACTTAAAAACAGAATGCTATTGTGGAGATAACGTGCCAGGCCGACCACAATTAAAATCAAACCTAAAATTAGCAAGCCTTCTTCTTCGGGCGTCTTAAATTCATTATCCAAATACTTGTAAAAAAAAGCAAGTAAAATAACGATGAGGTAGGAAAAACTATTGGCCAAAAAGGCATCTTTAAAATCTAAAGTGTTAAGCTGATAAACAAGAAACACAATCCCCAATACAAAAACCCCAATAACATTATCAAAAGCTGTTGTAAACTGTAAAAAATGTGCATTTACAGAGCGTATTGTTCGCTCTTTAACCAAAAGACCTATTCCTAATACCGACCCCATGCTTCCTGCTATTGAAAGAAGCAATGCCTGCAAATAGGAAATCGTCAGGACATTAAGTTTAATTAACCCTAATAAAAACAAGTAAATAATAAAAAAAGAAATAAAAAAATGCCCAACAGAAAGTGTGTAATATTTTACAGGGAAACGTTTAATTCCTTTAAAGTGCAACTGCAATCCGACAAGAAACCCTGTCCATCCCAAAACAAAATTAAAAAAGAATTCAGATCTCTTTAAAACAGATAAATCTAATATATTCAGTATGTTGGGGTTAGAAAAAATACCTAAAAGCAAATAATAGAAGCCGGAATAAACAAGGAAATTAAAGCCAATCTTTTCAACATCCAGTTTATCCAAGGAGTACTTGCCAAAAATGGCAATAATAACAAGAAATACAAGCCCCAATACAGATGTCATAAGCACTATTTTTTAGTTTTACGATTAAATTTATTTTAAGAAAACAAGGGATATTTCTCAATATCACACAAAAAAAAGCCCCGAGCAAAATCGGGGCTTTGTTTAGAATTAACGGTATTTATTTACCGTTCTTGTCGCGTTCATACGCCTGTAACGCTTTCTTTAAAAATCCGTTATTGGCATCAATATATTTTTTCGCTACTTCTACTGTCTCATTGGTCTTGGCAATAAAAATAGCCGTCTTAACATGCCCTTTGGCTATTTTAAGGCATTCGGCTGCCCGATCATAATCCACATTGGCAGCCATCATAATGATCCGTTTTGACCGTTCAATTAATTTTTTATTATTTTGCTGCAAATCAATCATCATATTTTCATAGACCTTACCCAGCTTAATCATAGAGACGCTGGTCAGCATATTTAAAACCATTTTGGTTGCTGTACCCGCCTTAAGGCGTGTTGACCCCATAATTACTTCCGGACCCGGGACCGGACAGATGGCCACATCCACATCGTACTGCAAATCTTCTCTCGGATTACAAATAACGGCGATTGTCTTAGCTCCGCGCTTGCGCGCTTCTTTTATCGCACCAACCACATAGGGTGTTCTTCTGCTGGCAGCAATCCCACAAACCACATCATTTTCATTTACTTCCAAATCAGCAACATCTTTTGCGCCGTTTTCTTCGTAATCTTCATAACCTTCCACAGCAATGGTCAAAGCTTTATAACCACCGGCAATGCGCCCGATTACCATTCCCGGATCTACACCAAATGTTGGCGGACACTCCACTGCATCCAAAACACCTAAACGCCCGGATGTTCCTGCACCAAAATAACACAGACGCCCTCCCTTTTTAAAAGCCTCTGTAATAATTTCTACCGCCTGAGCAACGTAAGGCAATTCCTTTTCAACAGCGTAGGCAACTTTTTTATCTTCATCATTAAATACCTTAACAGCATCCAGCGTATCCATCACATCAATATCCATTGAATTCGGATTACGCATCTCTGTTACAAGACCTGACAATTCTTCAAACAGTTTCTTTTCTTCCATGTAAAAACTCCAAACTTACTAAACATTTATCTTTCAAATAATCAGAAATTTGCCACAAATTATTTTCTATCACCGATATTTTAAATTCTTTTTTAACAGAAACCGAAATCGGTTCTTTAAGCTCACAAGATTTAACAGTTAAAAGAACCGCACCCTGCACAACCAAAACATCTTTCGTTAAATTCACCAATTCATCTATTGAGGCTACTGCGCGCGCAGTAATTATATCAATTTTTATTTGTTTTCTTTCCTGCCATTGTTCAAAACGCTCATTAATCACATTATATTTTAATTTTAAGTCCTTTTTCACTTGTCTCAAAAACAATGTTTTCTTTCGTGACGATTCCACCAACCAAAACCGACTTTGCGGAAAAAGAATCGCCATAATAATTCCCGGCAATCCGGCACCCGTACCCAAATCAACAACATTCAACGTATTATCAACAAATTTATTTCTCGCAAATTGCGCAAAAAGAAAACTTGGCAAAATATGCCGTTCTTCAATATGCGCAACATCACCCTTGGAGATTAAATGAATTTTGGCGTTCCATTTTTTCAGTAAATCGACATACGATTTTAACTGAGCGCGTTGATTTTCAGATACAACTATCCCCTGTTTTGCAAAATAATCGGCGATCGTATCAATTGTCATAACTTTCCGGTTTCACGTGAAACATTAAAGAACGTTCATTTTTTCAAGATAAATCATCAGCACGGTTAAATCAGCCGGTTTTACACCAGAAATTCGGGCCGCTTGACCTAAGTTCAAAGGTTTGATCTTTGATAGTTTTTCCCGTGATTCAGCCGATAGTGCTTCTATTTTTGAATAATCAAAATCTTTTGGCAGTAGTTTTCTTTCCAGTTGCTTAAATTTCAATACCTGTTGTTTCTGCCGCTCAATATAACCATGATATTTAATATTGTACTCTACTTCTTTTATAACAGACTCCAGGTACCTCTCTTCTGAAATTAACGGCAACAAGTCATTTAATTTAATTTCGGGTCTTTTTAAAATTTCAGCTGCTTTCTGAGGTCGTTTAATCCCTCTGGAAATATCTCCGAATTTTTCATTAAACGCTTCCGGGTTGATTTTGGCCGTTCTTAATCTTTCTTCCAGTTTTTGAATTTCTTCCTTTTTTCTAACTAACTTTTCATAAGTCTTTTCCTCTATCAAACCTAATCGCCAGCCCTTCTCCATTAACCGTAAATCCGCATTGTCGTGGCGTAAAAGCAAACGAAATTCCGCACTGGATGTAAACATACGATAGGGTTCCGTGTGAATTTTATTGATCAAATCATCAATTAAAACACCTATATAGGCATCCGACCGATCCAACGTAAACGGTTCTTTATCCAATAAATTATGCGCTGCATTAATTCCCGCAATAAATCCCTGAGCGGCCGCTTCCTCATAGCCGGATGTTCCGTTAATTTGACCGGCAAAAAACAGATTTTCAACCGGTTTGGTTTCAAGGGTGTTTTTTAATTGATGTGGCGGGAAGAAATCGTATTCCACCGCATACCCCAAACGAATAATTTTTGCATTTTCCAAACCGGGAATTGTCCGAATAGCCCTTTCCTGTGTATCAATCGGCAAACTTGTTGAAAAACCGTTAACATAAACTTCTTCTGAAGCGTACCCTTCCGGCTCCAAAAATATTTGGTGTTTATTTTTACCGGAAAACCTGAAAATCTTATCTTCAATAGACGGACAATATCTTGGGCCTGCACCATGGATCATGCCTGTAAACAAAGGTGAGCGCGCAAATCCGCTACGCAGAATTTCATGCGTTTTTTCATTCGTATGTGTAATGTAACAATTAATTTGTGGCTGAGTTATTTTTTCCGTTGAAAAAGAAAAAGGTACAGGTACTTTATCCGGTTGCTGAATAATTAATTTTTCATAATTAATCGAATCGCGATGAACCCTCGGAGGTGTCCCTGTTTTTAATCGCCCTGATTCAAAACCATAAGCAACCAACGACTCGGTTAATCCGACGGCAGGCAGTTCTCCTGCCCGGCCCGCGGCTAATTTATTTAGCCCGATATAAATAACACCGTTTAAAAAAGTTCCTGCTGTAATAATGGCGGCTTTTGTTTCAATCGTTCCGGAATCACGTAAAACAATATGGGTAATCCGACTGTTTTTAATTTTTACCCCAACAGCCATATCTTCAATAACAGTCAAATTTTCGGTGGCTTCCATAAATTTACCTGCAGTCTTTGCATAACCAAGGCGATCGGTTTGTGCTCTCGGTGATTGAACAGCGGGTCCTTTTGATGTATTGAGCATTTTAAAATGAATACCGGCGATATCTGTAATTTTAGCCATTAATCCACCAAGAGCGTCAATTTCGCGTACCAATTGACCCTTGGCCAAACCGCCAATAGCCGGATTGCAAGACATTAATCCAATTTTGCGTTTGTCGAGTGTGACCAAAGCTGTTTTTAACCCCAGCTTTGCCGGTACATAGGCTGCTTCTATGCCGGCATGTCCGCCACCTACAACAACAACATCAAATTTATTCATAGTTTTTTTCGTTTCACGTGAAACCTATATTTATTTTCCAATACAAAACTGAGAAAAAATGTTATTTAAAATATCTTCATTTGTTACTTCACCGTTTAATTCCGAAAGAATATCAATTACCTGACGTAATTCCATTGAAACAAATTCATGCCCGATCTGTTCTTTTAATGCCTTTCGCGCATTTTTAACCGCTTTTTTAATCTCTTTTAGTTTTTTGTATTGACGTTCATTATTGATAAAAAGTTCATTCTTTGATGTTAAATGAATCTTTCTCTTGATCGCTTCTTTTATTTTTGCAATATTTTTCTTTTTCTTTGCGGAAATTTCAACCCAGTTATGATCCACAACCTCAGCGTTTTGCGGAGATTTTCCCAAATCGATTTTATTACCCACAAAAATAATCTTTCCGGAATACTGCTTTGCTATTTGCAATAAGTATTGATCTTCTTCGGTAAACGGCTCGGAAATATCAAACATCATCAAAATTATATCTGCTTCTTTGTAAAGCTTTTTGGCGCGTTTAACGCCTTCCTGCTCCAGATAATCTCCTGAATAGCGGATTCCGGCTGTATCTAAGAATTTTACAAGAATATTATCAAGATAAATTTCGTCATGAATAACATCCCTGGTTGTACCGGGAATCTCTGAAACCAAAACGCGATCTTTTTCTAACAAGGTGTTCATTAAGCTCGATTTACCAACATTCGGTTTACCGGTAATCATAACTTTGACGCCATTTTGCAATAATCGTCCCTTAGAATAGCTTTTAAGAAATTCAGATACTTTTTTCTCTGTGGTTTTCAATAATCGCAAAATTTCAGAATCGTCAATAACTTCAATATCTTCTTCGGCAAAATCCAAATTTAATTCAAGCAGAGAAAGAACTTTGATTATGTTTTCCCTGATACCTTTAAGCTCTTTTGAAAACTGACCTTCTAACTGGTTTAGAGCATTTTCTAAAGCCTGATCTGATTTTGCAGCGATTAAAGCAGCAACCGATTCGGCCTGAACCAAATCTATTTTGCCATTTAAAAAAGCACGTTTTGTAAATTCTCCGGGCTCCGCATAGCGACATCCCTGTCGGATAAATAATCCAAGAATCTTTTCGGTGATCAAAATATTGGCATGACAGCTAATTTCAACTACATCTTCACCCGTATAAGAATGCGGTTTTCGGTAAACATAAACGACAACATCGTCAAGATGTTTGTTCTGTTCGTTTACTAACTGACCATAAAAAAAACGATTTCCGGGACTCTCTGAAATATCTTTTGAGAAATATCGATTAGTAAAAGGGATAGCATTCTTTCCGCTAATTCGGACAACATGAACGCTACCCCCGTTTAATGATGTAATCGGTGCTATAATTGTATCAGAATTTAATAAATCACCTTTCATTTAAACTCCGTTTAAGGTGATTTTTATTTTTTCTTCTTTGTTTTAGCTTTATTATTTACGGTAGCCGGTATAGGCTCTGCATCATTATGCTCACGATTAATATATAATTGCTGAATAATAGTCAGTATATTGAACATCGTATAATACAAATTCAACCCAGATGACAACGGGTTAAAAATCAGAAGCATAAAAATCGGCATAATATAAATCATTGCCTTTTGTTTCGGATCTTGTGTTGTCATTTTGGATTGAAAAATCATTGTAATAGCCATTAAAATCGGCAAAATATTAAATTCATTTCCATAAAATGGCAATGAAAAAGGCAGATGAAATAACCCTTCCGGACGACTCAAATCGTTTATCCAGCCCGGAATGAATACAGCACCACGTAACTGAATAATAGAGCGAAAAACAACATAAAGAGCAAAAAGCAACGGTAACTGTAAAAGCATCGGCAAACATCCGCCCATGGGATTAACGCCATATTCTTTGTAGAGCTTCATCATTTCTTTATTTAGACGCTGAGGATCGTCCTTATATTTAGCACGCAGCTCAGTCATTAACGGCTGAATTTTCTGCATATCACGCATTGATTTATAGCTTTTCTTTGTTAAAGGATAAAGAACAAGCTTAATCAGAATCGAAAAGAGAATAATAACAACCCCATAATTTGGAATAAATTTATAAAGAAAGATAAGCACCCATAAAATAGGAATACTAAAAAAACGTAAACTGCGTTCGTACCAACCGTTATTCAAAACAAGTTTCTGCAAATCATTGCCATATTTTTTTAATTCAAAATAATCCAAAGGGCCTAAATAATAACGAAATGTATTGTTGCCGTTTTCATTATAACGAACATTATAAATAACATCATAAAGTCCGTGAACCACATCCTTTATTTTTTTGCCACGTCCGCCAAGAATAACACCGTCAATGATATTGGTTTTATCTTCATTAATTACGCTGGCTAAAAAATATTTTGTTTTAATGGCCATCCATGAAGCAGAACCTGTCATATTTAAAGGTTTTTGTTCGCCTTCTTTATCAATCTTATAATCTTCCAGATCTTCCGCCATATAAACATAGGCCTTGGAATAACTATTATCTTCGTGTAAAGAAGCTTCCGTTAAAGGAATACCGTTTTTCCAACCAATTTGAAATTGGTTGTTAAGCATAATACTCTGCGGGTGACTAATATTAATATTTACGTCAAAGTGGTACCAATTTCCATAGAATGTTAACCTGCGGGTAATTTTTGATCCTTTGTAAGTAAAATAAAAATCAATTGAAAAATTCTCATTACCAGTTAACACTTTTTTTCCGAAAGGTATATTGGCCTTAAATAAAATATTTTTCGTGTCAATTGTTTTGCCGGATCGGTCAATAAAAGCAAAATATGTATTATTTTGGAGCTGCTGCTGAATAAAATTCACATAAGATGAATCATAAGTTTCATACTTTTTTAAAGTAAATTCCTTTAAAATACCCCCGCCTTTGTTTGAAACAACCGCATGAATTACATCCGTATCAATGATAAAATTCTTCTCGGAATCTGCTTGTTCAATATTATTAATAACATCAGCCGAAATTGAATTTTCTTTCTGTTGATTTACAGCAGATACATCAGTCGCAATTTTTTGTGTCTCTGTTTTTTGGGTGACCACTTTTTTTGCAACTTCTGCTTTTACCGTATCTCTAATCGTAGAATCTGCTTTTGTCACCATTTGTTTATTTGGCGTTTTTGGAGGCGTAGGTGATATCATCTGTTGGTAATAAGGCCATAAAATGATAATAATACCTATTAAGATCAATGCAATGATTGATTTTTTATCCATATTTTTAAATACCTTCCAGCTTATTTTACAGGATCATAACCACCAGGATGGTATGGATGACATTTACTTACACGTACAACCGAGTACCATCCGCCCTTGACGACACCATGCTTTTTTATGGATTCGTAAGCATATTCTGAGCAAGTGGGATAAAAGCGGCATGTAGGTGGCTTAAGCGGCGAAATGAATTTTCTATAAAACTGAATTATCAGTAAAAGTAGCTTTTTCATTTCTCAATGCCTTTAATAATTGATTTTCTAATTCTTTGTATCTGAATTTCTCTTTTGACAAAAATAAAAATATCACTCTGTTGTAGGGTTTAAACAGAGCGATATTCCTTACAACAAAATTTCTGCTAATTCGCTTAATATAATTTCTACGCACTGCATTGCCACAATGCTTTTTAACTAAAACAGCAAATTTTAAATTTTCTTTAATATCAGAATCTTTATTTAAAAATAAAATTCCATATTTAAAATAAATTTTTTTACTGTGATCCAAAGTATTTTTAATTTCTTTGGAATCAGTAATGGTAATGATGTTAAGCCGTTTTGATAAATTCATCACTTACGGTTAATCTTTTTCTACCTTTTTTTCTTCTTCTGGCCAAAACCAATTTTCCAGCATGAGTCTTCATGCGACTGCGGAATCCGTGCTTATTACGACGTTTGCGATTACTTGGTTGAAATGTTCTTTTCATATTAAAAAACCTCCTTGAATATTTTTTAAATTTTAAAACTCTTAATTTATTTATTTAATTGGGGTAAAAGCAAATTTTGTTAAAAAAATTTTTTATGAAATTTTTTGATAAATTCCTGAAGAAAAATAAATTTTATATGTGGAAAACTATTCTTTTATATTGAGATAATTTCAATTATCTCAATAGATTAATTTCAAAATGCAATTGTTTAAAAAATTGTTAATAACTTCTGTATAAAAAGAAGTCTATCAACATAAAACAATAAAGATCATATTTTTACCCAATTAAAAAACATTTATTATGGATAACTTATAAATTTTATCTTTCATATTTTACAGATAGTTAAAATACTTATCCACATATCCACAATCTCTACTACTACAATGTTTATTATTTATTTTTAATTAACTAAAAAAGTTATAAGTAAAAAAAGATTTAATTATCCTTTCTTTTCTATTTAAATTCAAAAACAGTTACCTTGCTATATTCGTTCTATTTACGTAAATTTTATATTTATAAAATTTTGGAGGTACAATGGAATTTACAATTGCCCGATCTGAGTTTTTAAAATCCTTGCAAAGGGTTGTAAATGTTATTCCGGCAAAAACCACACAGGACATTTTGTACAATGTTCTTTTGATCGCGGAAAACAACCAACTTAGAATAATTGCTACGGATTTGGATATTGCCCAGATTGCATGGGCGTCGGCTAAAACAGATGTTGATGGTGCAGTTGCAATTCAAGGAAAACTTTTGCTGGATATCTTAAGGGAAATGCCGGATATTGATTTGCATGTTAGTGTAGATTCAAATTTAAGGGTGACCATCAAAACCGATTCCGGTGAATACAAGCTTTCCGGGCAGACAAGAACCGAATTCCCCTCCATTCCGGTTGTAGAAACCGATCAAAGTATTACTTTATCCAATGCCAAGTTGAAACGCATGATTGAAAAAACAATTTTTGCCTGTTCCACAGAAAATTTAAGATCGGCATTGGGCGGTGTGCTTTGTCAGATTTTTGAAAATGAATATCGCATGGTATCTACAGACGGGCATCGTTTGGTACGCATTATTAACAAAAAATTTTCCAGTCCGGATTACACCAGACAATTCAATGTTCCTACCAAAGCGTTGAATTTTGTAGCGCGTAATTTACCGGAAGATGGTGAACACCAGGTTTATTTAAGCGAAGATTATATTTTGTTTGATTTGCCAAATACCAAAATATATTCGCGTTTAATTAAAGAGCCTTTTCCTGATTACGATCGGGTAATTCCGGATTATTTTGAAAAAGAGATTTTAGTTAATCGTGAACAATTGATTCATTCAGTAAAACGCGTATCACTGTTTTCTAATCCGTTAACCTCGCAAATTTATATTAAGGTAAATGCCGATCATTTAAATATATATGCCAGAGATATTGACTTTGGCGGCGAAGCAAACGAAACGATTTCTTGTCGTTTTGATTTTGAACCGTTATTAATTGCTTACAACGGAAATTATTTATTGGATATTTTACGTCATATCGATACGGATGAAGTAATCATTAAAATTGAAGATTCCGACGGGCCGGGTCTATTTTTCCCTGCCGAGCAAAATGAAGATGAAGATTTATTAATGTTGCTTATGCCTGTGAGGTTAAGTGAAACTGATTAATTTAAAATTAATTAATTTCAGAAATATTGAACAAGCAGATATCCATTTTAGCAAGAACATAAATATTCTTTACGGAGGAAATGGGCAAGGAAAAACATCGATTTTAGAAGCGATATATTTTTTAGGAATTACCAAAAGCTTTCGGATAGGTGACGAAAAGGCGGTTGTAAAAACGGGTCAGGATTATTTTGATGTAAGCGGTAATTTTAAGAAAAAAACAGATCAGATATTTACAATTCGCGTTTTTTTCTCGGGAACTGATGGCAAGCATGTATTTTACAATAAAGAAAAAATTAAAACTTTTTCTTCAATTATCGGAACAGTACCGATTGTACTTTTATCATTGGAAGATTTAGATCTTACTTATGGTTCCCCATCGGCAAGAAGAAAATTTATCGATATTTTAATTTCACAAATTGATCCGAATTATTTGCAATCGCTCAAACAATTTAAAAAGGTTGTTTTAAATCGGAATAAAGTTCTGAGTTTGATATCCGATGGCAAAGCCGACTTGGCAAGTTTACGACCGTGGGATCAGCAATTTATTCAATACGGATCGTATCTTCTGCAAAAAAGAAAGATAATTATAGAAGAATTAAGTAGTTATATTAATAAATATTATCAGGGGATTTCAGGAACGTCCGATGTGGTGGAAATTCGCTATCAAACATCTGTTCCATACGAAAATGAAACGGATATTCAGGAAATAAGATCGCGGATACAGCAAAAGCTGGAAGAGACACGTCAAAGGGATTTGGCGTATGGTTCAACTTCCACAGGACCGCATCGTGACGATTTATTATTTTTTAAGAACAAACAGCCTCTGAAAATTTTTGGCTCGCAGGGTGAAAATAAAACGTTTCTGATCGGGCTAAAATTTGCGGAAGCATTTTTAATTGAGGAACATTTAAAAGAAAATCCGTTGCTTTTGTTAGACGATATTTTTAGCGAGCTGGATCGGTTTAGAATTGAAAAAGTTTTGCAAAACATTCAGGCCGAACAGCGGCAAACATTTATTACGACTACAGAAGCGGATAAATTTGGTAAAGACAGAGAAAACATTGATTTCTTTCATGTATTAAACGGGAAGATATCAAATGAAACATAATACGCGTTCAATTGGTTCAATATTAGAATCCGTGCTTAGAGACATCAATGCAGATGATCCCGTGGCAAAAAAAAGAATTATCAATGAGTGGCAGAAAATTATGGATCCGCGAATCAGTAAAGTATGCCATCCTGTTAATTTTACCGAAAACAATGTGTTGATTCTTGAAGCGATTTCGGAATCATGGAAAAATGAGTTAATAAACTTAAAACCGATCATAATGAAAACGTTAAAAAGTAAATTTAATCAATTAAAAATTAAAGATATTAAAATCTTATAAGGTGAACTTATGTCAGCTAAAGACTATACGGCAAAAAATATTCAGGTACTTAAAGGTTTGGAGGCGGTTCGTAAACGGCCGGCCATGTACATTGGCGACGTGACCAGTAAAGGTTTACACCATCTGGTTTATGAAATTGTCGATAACAGCATCGATGAGGCAATGGCCGGATATGCCAGTGAAATAGTGGTTACGATTAATGAAGACGAATCCGTTTCCGTGGAAGACAACGGACGCGGTATTCCTGTAGATATTCATCCCATTGAAAAAAAACCGGCTGTGGAAATAATTATGACGGTGTTGCATGCCGGGGGGAAATTCGACAAAAATACCTACAAAGTTTCCGGAGGTTTGCACGGTGTTGGCGCTTCGGTTGTCAATGCCCTTTCCAAATGGTGTAAAGTGGAAATTTACCGGAATAATAAAATTTACAAGCAAACCTATGAACGCGGCATTCCAACGAGTGAATTGCAAATAATCGGGGAAACAGAAAAACGTGGCACCAAAATTTGCTTTTTGGCTGATGACGAAATTTTCCAAAAAGTAGTTTACAAATACGAAATTTTAGTCAACCGCATGCGTGAACTGGCTTTTTTGAATAAAAATCTTAAAATCACTATCAGAGATAAACGAACCGGTGCAGAAGATACTTTCCAATTTGAAGGCG
>Ga0256842_1001797_pt1 | contig 16504 bp, 15 predicted proteins | sample 4559240metaG_FD_185973 | JGI IMG/M metagenome (GOLD analysis project Ga0256842, IMG submission 185973) | Hydrothermal vent microbial communities from Guaymas Basin, Mexico - 4559-240 | ecosystem: Environmental > Aquatic > Marine > Hydrothermal vents | place: Mexico: Guaymas Basin | collected...
TTAGTAATTTTCATTTCGTTCATAATTAATACAGTTTAAAAGGTAAAATAATATTAAATTTTTTAATAAATTTTTTGAGTAAAATTTTTATATACTTAATTTTTTTATTTTTCCTTTTATTTAACTGTCTTTTCACAAATTCTTGCTGGACACATTTGAAATGTATTGTTAGAAATAATTTTTTAGTAATTTTAGAATTTAATATAAAAAATACCAGGAGAGGGAATCGAACCCTCACAGCCAATTGGCCAAGGGATTTTAAGTCCCTCGTGTCTACCAATTCCACCATCCTGGCATATTTACATTTTATGTAAAATTTAGTATAATTATTTTTTTTTATATTTCAAATAAATTATTGATTTTTTTCTTTTAATCTTTATAAAACTGCTATATTACTTTATTTTTTTATATTATCTTATGACAGAATATTGAGCAGACCAGATTAGAGTTTTGGAATGACTTGAGCCAGTAAGAGAAAGACCTTGAATGTATATTTGATCTACTGATACAAGATGATTACATCATATGATTTGGGAAATAGTTGATAACGGTGTAGATGAAGCTTTAGCTGGTTTTTGTAATGAAATATCAGTTGTGTTTTCAGAAAATGGTTGGGTAACTGTTTATGATAATGGTAGATGAATTCCTACAGATATTCATTCTAAAACAAAAAAATCTACTGTAGAGACAGTTTTTACAGTTTTGCATGCTTGATGAAAATTTAATAAGGATGTTTATAAAATTTCTGGTTGATTACATGGTGTGTGAGCATCAGTAGTAAATGCTTTATCTGAAAAACTTATAGTTCAAATTCATAGAAAATGAAAAATTCATCAACAAGAATATGAAAGATGAAAACCTCTTTATGATTTAAAAATTGTTTGAGATACTGATTATACTGGTACAGTGGTATCTTTTAAGGCTGATGATACTGTTTTTGATACTACAAAATATAGTTGGTCTACTATACATACAAGACTTATTCAAAATGCATATTTAACTCCATGAGTTACTTTTACACTTATTCAAGTTGCAGATACAGATAATCCTATTTTAGATACTAATTTAGAATCTCAAGCAAGAATTATTAAATGAAAAAGATTTTTGTTTACAAATTGAATATTAACTTATTTAAAAAATTTAATTTGAACAAAAAAAACAATATCAGATTATTTTAGAATAGAGAAAGAATGAAAAAATGTATATGCTGATATAGCTTTTGCTTATGTGTGAGAAGGTAATGACAATATAATTTCTTTTGTAAATAATATTCATACTCCAGATGGATGAACTCATTTAAATTGATTTAAAGCTGGTTTATTGAAAGCATTAAATGAATATGCAAAAGAAAATAAACTTTTAGATAAAAAAATTTGAGATTTACAGCTTGGTGATGTGACATCAGGTTTATATTCAATAATTTCTATAAAGGTTCCAGAACCACAATTTGAATGACAAACAAAATGAAAATTATGAAATTGATATATTAGGAAAGAAATAGAAAAACTTGTATATGATTATGTAAAAGAAGTTTTAGAAAAGGATGAAGAATTATCAAAAGTAATTATAGAAAGAGTTAAAATAAATGCAAAAGCTCGTATGGCAGCAAAACTTGCAAGAGAAACTGTAATGAGAAAAAATGCTATGTCTATGGGTGTTTTACCTTGAAAACTTACAGATTGTTCTGCAAGAAAAAGAAAATGAACAGAAGTATTTATTGTGGAATGAGATTCTGCTGGTGGTAGTGCTAAACAAGCAAGAGATAGTAAACTTCAAGCTATTTTTCCATTAAGAGGTAAAATTTTGAATACTGAGAAATCTGCATTAGATAGAATTTTACAAAATAATGAAGTTAAATCTTTAATTATTTGATTAGGTGCTTGACTTAAAGAAACTTATGATGAAGAAAAACTTAGATATGATAAAATAATAATAATGACAGATGCTGATGTAGATGGTGCTCATATTAGGACATTATTGCTAACATTCTTTTTTAGATATATGAAACCACTTATTGAAAATTGACATATGTTTGTTGCTGTTTCTCCATTATATAAATTTACACAAGGTAAAAAAGTAAAATATATATATCCACCTGAATATGATATGGATGAAGCTTTGAAAAAATATGGTTTTGATCCTACAAAAACTTCTATTCAGAGATATAAAGGTCTTTGAGAAATGAATCCAGAGCAACTTTGGGATACAACTATGGATCCTTCTACTAGAAAACTTATGCAAATTAATATTCAAGATGCTCAAAAAGCTGACGAAATATTTACTACACTTATGGGAACAGAAATTGGTCCAAGAAGAAATTTTATATTAACTCATGCAAAGAATATTAGGAATTTGGATATTTAAATATCATAGATTATTAAAATTTTTAGAACTATTTTTTAAAAGAAAAAATTTTATTATATTAATATTTATATATTATGAATCAAATTAATGTAACTTCTTCTTGAATAGCTATTTCTAAAAATAGTATCAAAAAAGTAGATTGAATTATAGATAAAAAATGAACATGTTTATATAAAAATAGTAAATTAAATTCTGATTTTTATGTTAGTTCAAAGTGAGTAGTTTTGATATCTTCTCAATTTTTGTTTTTATTACTTTTAGAAGAGTAAAAATAATTTATATATTTTGTTTTTTTGTTATATATGAAACCAGCTATAGCTTTGGAGAACATAAGAAGTGCATATAATGTATGAAATATTATAAGAACAGCAGATTCTTTATGATTTAATGTAATTTTATTATGATATAGTCCTTCTCCTTTTGAGAATGAAAGAGTTTTAAAATCATCGTTGGGTGCTGAAAATAATGTTAATTTAAAACAATTTTATAATGTAGCTAAAGGTCTTGATTTTATAAAAGAAAATTATGATACATTTGTATGAGCAGAGCTTACAAAAAATGCAGTTTCTATATATGAATTAAAAAATAAATTAAAATGAGATGTTTGTATTTTAATGTGAAATGAAGTTAAATGACTTAGTATTGAAACAATGGAGCAATTAGATATGATAAGTTTTATACCTATGAAATGAGTAAAAGAATCTATGAATGTATGTGAGGCTGCAAGTATATTTATGTATGAAATTTCTAGAATTTAATTAATTATTAATGTTATAAATAATGTGAAAGAAAAAAAATATAAATAAAATAATCATATGAACTTTTTTATGAACTGCAATTTGATGATTGTGATTTTTTTCAAGAACTAAAAAATGAAAAAATTTTTTTAGAAAATTGCAAGATGATGTAAAATTATGATTAAATGATATGAAAAAAACATTTCAAAATTTAATTAAAAAAAATGTTAAGAAAAAGAAATAAAATATTAAAATACAAGATAAATAAATTTAAAAGGAAATCTATTTTTTTTGTAAGAAAATATAAGAAACTTATTATGTTTTTATCTTTAGTAATTCCTTTTTTTGTTATTTTAAGAATATGATATTTAAAATATATAGATAATTCTGATAATCTTATAACAAAAATATATTTTAATAAAAAAATTCTTATAAATCCTAATTTTTCTAATTTATGTAATTATATTTCAGATACATTTTCTTGAGTTAATTCAGTTAAAAATAAGGTTTTATGATATAAAGAACAGATAAATCTAATTAAACAAAAATATAAATATGTTCAAGATATAAAACCTGAATTAATAAATAATAAATCTATAAATATAAAATTAATTTTTAAGGCTCCAAAATTAACTATTTTTTGAAGTTGATATATATTTAATGTTTATAATAAAAATAATATATATTCTTTTGATGTTAAATATATTTCTTGATATAATTTAGTATCTACAGGTATTAAACTTTATTTACCTAAATATTTATCTAAGTTAAAGGATATAAATAATATATTTTGGAAAAATCAACCTGATAAAATTATTAAGTATTATAAAAAAATTATAAAATTTTATCCTAAAAGTAAAATATTTTATTTAGCAGGATGAGAAGATTTAGCTGTATTTGTGAATGATAAAAAAATAATATTTTCATTATCAAAAAACATAGATGAACAAATAACTCAATTAAAATTATTGATTAGAAAAATGCCTGATAAATATAATTTAGCAAAAAATATAGATGTATGAAATTTAGATAATGGGATATATTTAGATATATATAAAGTTAAATAATTTATTTTTAATAATATTGATTAGATTTAAAAATAAGTTTAAGATTATAGAATAATGTTCTGTCATACTGAATTTAGTTAAGTATCTCAATAAGTAATTAGATCCTGAAACAAGTTCAGGATGACAAAAAAATAGATTTTAAAATAATACTGAAATAAGTTTAGCACAGAAGTTTACGATAATAAAATACATTCTGAAATGCTTAATTTAATTAAGTATCTCAATAAGTAATTAGATCCTGAAACAAGTTCAGGATGACAAAAAAATAGATTTTAAAATAATACTGAAATAAGTTTAGCACAGAAGTTTACGATAATAAAATACATTCTGAAATGCTTAATTTAGTTAAGTATCTCAATAAGTAATTAGATCTTGAAACGAATTCAGGATGACAAAAAAATAGATTTTAAAACAAGTTCAGGATGATAAAAACATAAGTTCTGAATAAAAAAAAATAATATTTTTATAACTTTTAAAAATTATGTTATAATATATTTTCTTATTTTATAATCTAAATCTCAAGCTGTCATAACTATAATTATTCAATTTTCAGCTTCGATAAAGTTTGTTAGTTCATTAAAATTATTAACATATTTTCAATTTAATTGTTTAGCTATTTTTTTTCAAATTATATTTTTTTGTTCTTCTATAGGTAAGTCAAGTCAAGTAAGTTCTTTTAAAAGCTCTTCTCCTCTGACAGAATAAATATCATAAATATAAATTTTATCAAATTTACTTAAACTTTTTATAAAATCTTTTTCATAACTTACAAATCTAAAAAGTTGGTGAGGTTGAAACACTCAAATTATTTTTTTATTTGGAAAATTATCTTTAAAAGCATCTATTGTAGCTTCGATTTCTGTTGGATGATGAGCATAGTCAGTATATATTTCTATATTTTTTATATTTCATAAATATTCTTGTCTTCTCCAAATTCATTTAAAATTGTTTAATATTTTTATAATTTTTTGTTCTTTAAATCCTAGTATTTTAAATAAATTAACTACTAAACTTGCATTTTTTTTCATATGTTCTCAAAACATATATTTAAATTTAATATTTTGATTTATTCAAACAAATTCTATTTTTTTATCAATATTTCAGATATTTTTTTCTAAATCTTTATCATTTGTTAAAACTTCTTTTTTTGTTTTTAATATAAATTCTTTAAATGTTGAAAAATATTCTTTTTGAGTAGGATATATGTCTTTATGATCATAATCAACTTTTGTAATTAAAATAATGTTTGGGTCTAATAATAAAAAGTGTTTGTTAAATTCATCAGCTTCTACTATAAAATACATTTCCTTGAATAATTCAGTAGGTCTGTTTCATTTTGCAGTTAATAATTTATCAAATATTTTTTTAATATCTTCTTTTTTTTCTGGATTTATAAGATAATTATTGTTATTTAAATCTGGAACAAATCAACCAACTATTCATAATCAAAATTGTTTAAATCAAATATTTTTTGTTATACTTAATATCATAGCTGTAGTTGATGTTTTACCATGTGTTCAAGCTATTGCTATAGTTTGAAACCATTTTGATATTTCTCATAAAAATTGAAAATATGTAAATTTTATATTATCTTTAATTTTTTTAAAATCTTGTGAATTTACAACTGCATCAGAATAAAAAATGATATCATCTTTTTTAAAATTATATATTCCATCTCAAATAATTACTTTTATTCATTTTTGTTGTAATTTATCGGTAATTTCACTTTTGTATTTATCTACAACTATGATATCTTGAAATCATAATTCATTAAAAATGTTTACCAATGCAGAAAGTCAAGCTCAAGCTCATCATAAAAAAACTAGCATGGTTTGGAAAAATTATAAATAAAATAGTTTATTGTCATAATACTTTTTTAAGCTAGATTTTCTATAGTAAATTATAATAAAATAACTATAAAAGTTGTATATTTTATAATTTAATTTTTAAAATAATATGAAAGATTTGGTAATTATTTGAGCTGGTGGAGCATGATTTACTGCTGGTATTTATGCATGAAGATATGGTTTAAATCCACTTATTATATGAGCAAATGAATGATGAATGATAAATGAAAATCCTATAGTAGAAAACTTTCCTGCCTTTGATGAACCTACTTCAGGGTTTGAAATAATGCAAAAAATGAAAAAACAAGCATTAACTTATGGATCAGAATATAAGATGGATACAGTAATGTCTGTTTTACCTATAGATGAGAATGATTTTTCTATTTGATATAAAATACAAACTTCTATGAATTGAGAGATACAAGCAAAAAGTCTTATTTTATGAATTTGAACAGAAAAAAATAAAATAAATGTAAAATGAGAGGATGAATTTTTTTGAAAATGAGTTTCATATTGTGCAACTTGTGATGGATTTTTTTATAGATGAAAAACTACGGCTGTAATTTGATGATGAGATACTACTTTTATAGAAGCTTTATATTTATCAAATATTTGTGAGAAAGTTTATTTAGTTCATAGAAGAAATACTTTTAGAGCTGAAGCTATTCGGATAGAAAAAGCTAAACAGAAAGATAATATAGAATTTATATTAGATGCACAGATGCAAGAAATAATATGAAAAGATAAGGTAGAATGAATAAAATATAATCAAAATGGACAAATAAAAGAAAATAAATTAGATGGTGTATTTATTGCTATTGGTATGACTCCAAATAAATTGGAATGACTTGATCAATATTTAAGTAGAAATAAAGCTGGATATATTGAAGTTGATGGATGAATGAAAACGAATTTAGATGGAATTTTTGCAGTATGAGATTGTTCTACTGGAAATAGTGGATTTAGACAACTTATAGTAGCTTGTGCAGAATGAGCTGTTGCAGCTGAAAATGCTTTTAAATACTTATCTAAAAATTAGCTTATAATATAATTAAGGTAAGAAAATTATAATTGAAAAATGGAGGAAAATACTTAGTTTAAATATATTTATATTTATCATAAATTTAATATGAACATTTTACCAAATTTGATATTTTTATTTGTTTGAATTATTTTATGAGCTGTTTTAATTTATACACGAGCTCATTTTAAGTATGCAAATAAAAAAAATGTTGATGAATGTTATAATGAAAGAAGTAATTTAAAAACAGAAAATCAGTCTTTGAAGTATAATGTAGAGGAATTAGAAAAACTAGTTAAAAATTTACATAAGGAAATAGATCATTCAAAAAGAGAGTTAATGGAAAAAAACAAATATCTTTCAGAAAATACTATAATAATAGAAAGACTTTCTGAAGTAAAACAATTTTCAGATAAAATATCTAATATATTGTTAGATTATGATAAAGATACTATACAAGCTCTTTTAAAAAAATATAAAAATTGAGATTTAGAAGAAAAAAAAGAAATTAAACATTGGTAAGTAATAAATAGTAGTTAATAAATTGTTATTAAAATAATTTTTTTTATTAAACAGAATAAAGATATGAAAGATTTGTTAAATTTAGAAAGTTATAATTATAATTTACCAAAAGAATTAATAGCACAAAATGTTATTGAACCAGCAGATGAGTGTAAGTTGTTATATTGTAAATGAAATAATATAAAAGATTTAATTTTTAAAGATATAGAACATTTAATTTGAGAAAATGATGTTTTATTTTTAAATAATTCAAAAGTTATTAAAGCTAGAATTAAATCAGATGAAAATATTAATTTTAAATTTATATGACAAGATTGAAATATATCTGAATGTAATAAATGTGAAATATTTTTTTTAAAAGAAAAATGAAAAAATGAATTTGAAGCTTTAATTTATCCTTGAAAGAAATTTAAAATTTGAAAACAAATAGATATAAATGGTTATAAATTTGAAATTATTTGAAATACAGAAGAATGAAGAGTTATAAAGTATTTATGAGAAGAATCTGTAATTGAAGTTTTTGATAAACTTGGAAATATGCCATTACCTCCATATATTGAATATAAGAAAGAAAAAGAAGCTGCTTATCAACCAATTTTTGCACAAACATCTTGATCTGTGGCAGCACCGACGGCAAGTTTACATTTTACAGATAAATTGCTAGAAAATTTAAAAGAAAAATGAGTAAAATTGATGTATTCTACTTTACATATTTGACTTGGAACATTTAAAGTTGTTGATGTAGAAAATATTCAGAATTATGATATTCATTCTGAAACTATTCAAATACCATTAAATATTTTTGAAAAAATTTGAAATTTAAAAGAAAATTGAAAAAATTTAATTGCAGTATGAACTACTGCAACAAGGATTTTAGAATCATTACCTTATTTGTATAAAAAATTAGATATTAATAATAAATATTTTGATAAATTAACTAAAAATATTACTTTAGATCAAGTAAATAAATTTATTTCTTGAGATATTTTAATAAATAATTGAATTATTAGTTTTGATACAAAATTATTTATCTATCCTTGATTTAAATATAAACTTATAGATAAACTTATAACAAATTTTCATTTACCAAAGAGTAGTTTACTTATGTTAGTATCTGCTTTTATGTGATATGAAAATATGATAAAAACTTATGAACATGCAATAAAATATAAATATAGATTTTTTTCTTTTTGAGATGCTATGATGATAGAATAAATAGAATGTAGATTGTAATTAATGTTATAAAATAAATTTAATTTTTTTAATTATGAAATTTATAATGAAGAACAGCTAGCAAATGCATTTATTTTAATTGAATGAAAATATTTACAAATAAGTTTTTCAAAACTTAAACAAGAGCTAGATAAGTTAGATGAATGAATTAGAAATCAAATAATATCTTATTTTAAAGAGCTAGAAAATAAAAGAAAGTGAAAAACTGAGCAAGTACATTAATTTAGTTATTTAGATTAAACTATGAAATATATTACACTTTTTTGAGAAATACTTATATTTATTCCTTTTTTTTTGTTGTTATATTTTGTAAATCTAGATAATGTAGTAAATTACTGAGTTTTATGAAATATTGTAGATTTTTTAGCAAATTATATATGATTTTTATCAAGACAGCAAATATATGTTTGAGTTTTGTTTGCTATATATTTTTTACTTTTGGAAACTATTTGATGAGTTGTAAAATACTTTTTTTTCAAACCAAGACCAAAACCAATGTCTTATTCTAATTGGTATAAAAAAATTTTAGCTAGTTCTTTCCCTTCTTTACATAGTGCTAGAACTTTTGGATTATTTTTATTTTCATACTTTTATACAAATTTGTATGTAGCTTTTGGTTTTTTATTATTCTGGGCTTTGATTTCATATTCAAGAGTTTACTTAAAAAAACATTTTTGGATAGATATATGTGGAGGAATAGTATTCTCAGTTGTAATTTTTACTTTTATATATTTAGTATTTTAGATGACCATACAAGTAATAGATGTAAATATTATTAAGAATATAGATAAAACTACTGATAATATATAGGTCAAAAACAATATGGACAAGCTAAATTACAAGTATCATTTACAAACCTATTATTTTGGTTGCATCATCTAAAATTTTTTTCTTAAATTGTTCTAAGCTTAATTTTTTTAAAGAATATATTTCTTTTAGATTTTATTTTTATATATGATAATTTAGTTAATATAACTTAGGGTCTATGGTACCAAAATAGATAAAAATAACTAAATTAAATAATAAATAATATTTGCATTAATTGGTTTGTATGCTTGAGTAGTTTGGTGAAAATGGGCTTATTTATTGCCACAATTACTTTTTGTTTGGTCAATTGTTCAATGATTTTTAGCTTTGTATAAATTTAAGTTTAATATCACTTGGAGATTTTTAGCTGTTATTTCAATTTTTATTTTGTTTATATATTTTTATTTAGATTTAGTTCATAATTTTTGACAATTTATACAAATTTTATGATTTGTTATTTTTCCAATATCTTTGATGATATTAAACAAAAAAACTAGGTACTTTCTTTCCCTAGTTTGAATATAATTTATATTTTTGGGTTCATTCTGGCAGTTTTATTTATGATTTTTACAACATAATGTTTCATGAGTTGATATAAGTTATACACTTTTGCCTTTTACAGTATTTGTATTTTATTTAAAAGATATAAAAGCATATCTTAAATAATTTCTAATATTTTTTCTTTGATTTTATCTTTTGTAAGTTTTCATTCTAATTTTGCTCATGCTGCATTTTTATGTCCACCTCATCAAATTTTGTTTGCAACAGCATTTACATCAAAATCATCTTTACTTCTAAATGATACAGAAGTTTCATCATCTTTTATTCTCCAAAGAGAAACAAAGTTAGCATCTTTTATTTCTAAAAGTATATTTACTAAACCTTCTCTTAAACCTCCATCTTCTGGGTCTAATCATAGATTTTCTAAATCTCCATTTGAAATATAAGAAAAATATCAAATACTCTCATCTTTTTTTATTTTCTCAATTCTATCAATTACCAAAGCTTGAAGTTTTAGTTGTTCTATACTTTTACTTTGAAATAAATTTTTTATTAATAAGTCTTTATCTGCTCATTTTTCAATAAGTTCAGCAGCTATTTTCAAAGTTTTACTAGTAGTAGATGGAATAGTAAAATTTTTTGTATCTGTTAAAATTCACATTAGTAAGTAAGTTGCAATTTTCTCATCAAAAACACTTTTTCACATTACTTTTGCAAGTTTGTTATCAAAAAGTGAAAGTATTTCATAAACTAGTTGAGTAGTTGCAGGAACTTCATTTACTATGTTTATAGCTCAAAATTTAGAATTTGAAATATGATGGTCTATGTTGATTATAGAAGTTTTCTCAAATTTTTCTTTATTATTTGTATAAAATTCTCAAAATCTTTCTAAATTTGCACTATCAAGTGTAATGATTAAATCTACTTCATCAGCTATTTTTAAGTTTTCTCAATATTCTATTTCAGGTTCTAGAAAATCAAAAATTGAAGAAGGTTTTTTATTTGTGTATGCATAAACTTTTTTTTCAGGAAATCTTTTGCTTATCCATCTTTTCATTGCTAGAACAGAACCTAAGCTATCTCAATCTATGTTATCATGACCAATCAAAGCAATATGTTGTCAATTTTTTAAATAATCTAAAGTTGTTAAAAAATTTGTTACATCATAAATCATTTTTGTAGCTTAACTCATTTTCCTTTTATGTTTTCAAACACATTTTTAAAATCCATTTGTTTTTACTTTTAATTAATAAAACATAGTAAAATTGTATTTTTAAAAAAAAATAAGTCAAGAAGTTGTTGAAAATTTATCAAGTTTATAAAAATTTTTATTATGGTTGTGTTTTAATTATTAATTATAAAAAATATTTACAATGAAATGAAAGAACAAGTATTATCAAATTATTCTTTAGTAAAATTAGAAGATAAAAACTTAAAAGAAGAGTTAATAAAAGTATTGAATTGAGAGTATAATTATTGGAAAAACTACTATATAAAAAAACTAGAAAAAATAATAATGGATAAAGAACTAACTAAAGAGAAAAAAAGAAAGAAATAGAAGAAATAAATAGAAACTGGCTAGAAAAGAAGAATAAAATGATTTAATATTAAAACAGAATAAAATGATTTAATATTAAAACAGAATAAAGATGGAAAAAAAATAAATCTAAATAGTTTAAATATATACTTTCAAAAGTATAAAGTAATGTAAAATTTATATGTAAATTAACTTATTTGCATAATTTATTATTATATATATAATAATGTTATTTAGTTTATAATTTTAAATTTATGTTAATTCCATTATATAATCCTAGACATCCTGAAGAAACTTATAAAAACAATAGTTATGAATGGATAAATTTGAGTGTTTTTTTAAATGTTTTATCTGATGAAGTTATAAATGATTTTAAAGATTTATCTGCTTTTAAATTAAATGAAATTTATGATGGAAAATGGGATAATAAGATAAATAAATATTCTCCTGTAAGTTTATGATGAGACAATTTTATAGATTTTAAAACTTTTCTTATAGCAAGTAAAGTTTTTTATACTACTGGATTTACTTGTAAATATGGTTATTGGAAAAAATGAGTTTTAACAGATTATGGTTATCCACATCATGGTATAGATTTAATTTTACCTAAATGAACTCCAATAAATTCTTTTTCTAAATGAGAAGTTTATTCTATTAAAGAATGGGATGGAGAAAAAAAAGATGCTTGAAATTGTATAGTTATAAAAACTGATAATTTATATTTTTGTTATGAACATCTTGATACTATAGATGTTAAAAAATGAGATAAAATTGAAAAATGACAAAATATTTGAACTTGTGGTAAAAGTTGAAATGCAACTACTTTTCATTTACATTTTCAAATAGATACTGATTTAGCTTCTTTTCATCCTTATTGGTGAAAATGAGAAAATGATATTCAAAAAACTTATTCTTATTGTGTAGAACCTTGGAGTTGGTTAAGGAAAAATTATAAAAAGATCGAAGCTACAAAACATCAAAATAATGAGAAATCAAATGAAGAAGAAAATAATTTAGTTGATAATATTTTAAATAAGTTATGAAAAAATAATTCTACAAAAAAAGAAAATGATAATGTAGTTTTAGTTTCAGCTACAAAAAAAGAAAATGATAATGTAGTTTTAGTTTCAGCTACAAAAAAAGAAATTATAGTTAATAATAAAAAAAATAATTGAAAAACAGAAAAAAATGAACCTGATTTGATAGATTCATTAACAAATAATTTAATTTGAGAACATCAAAATAAATGAGAAAATAATTATATTAGTTTTTTTCAAAATGCTTGAATTTTAAAATGAGATCATTGAGATTTAATGTTAGATGCTACTTTAACTAGATATCAGATGGTTTTAATTATATATAGATTAAAGAAAGCAGGTTTATTATCTTTACCAGAAAAAAGTTGTAATTTTTATTTTAAAGATATTTCTGACTTAAAAAAAGTTGAAGAATTTATACAAGCATTAAAATTTGTAGTATGTAATGGTATTATACATTGAGATAATTGATATTTTTTACCTTGGAATAAACTTAATTGAGTTCAATTTTTAGCTATTATTTGAAGACTTTTTGGAAATATAAAGGATTGAAAAGATATGTGGTATGTTCCTTATATTGGTTGGGCAGAAAATAATTGATATATATCTAAAAATTGGGAATTTTTAAATAAGAATATAAGTAGAGAAGAAGTTTTTAAAATATTGTATAAATTATTTGAATAATAAGAAAATATATAATTTTAATTATCTATTACATTTATTGAAGCTGTAGAAGTAGTACTTGGTGATCAATCTATATAATTTATTTTTGCACTTATTTTATATAGTCATTTTTTTATGTATGTATGATTTATCTGCATACATTCTCTTCCATCACAAGTAAATATTTTACTATCACCAAAATCCCATTTTATTGATTTAACTCATCAATTTGTAGATAAATTTATTTTTAATATTTCTCATGCACTTATTTGTCATCATAGATTATTTGGAAAACTTATAGTAGCAGTATTTATTTGTTTTTGTGCAAAAATATTTATTGTAGCTGTATCTTTAAATCATTTTTCAGTTTCAATATTTACTTTAGCTGTATATTTTCAATATTTAGTATATATGTGTTTGATTAATCATTGGTTAGTTCTTTTATTTGTATCTCAATCACCAAAATCCCAATCAAAAAATACTATTTCGTCATTTTTATTATTTATAATAGATGTAGATGCATCAAATTTAATTGTAAGAGGAACTGATCATTTAATTTTATTAGCTTTTAGTTTTGCAATTATATTTTTTAATTTTATTTTAAATTGAATAGTTTTAATACTTATATTTCAATAAATATCTTTTACTATAATATTTATAATTTTATTTTTTTTATCTTTTATTGTAAAAGAATATAAATTTCATTTTTCATCTATTTGATTATCTTTATCAATGTCAAATCATATTTCTACATCATTATCAGGAATAATTTTTAATATTTTTATATTATATTTTGAAGGTAGTTTGTTAACTTCATAAATAATATTATTTCATGTAAATTCTTGATTATTTATTTTTATATTATATTTATAATCAATTTTATCAGATAACTTAATTATATTAGATTTACATGATCATTTATTTCATTTTTCGTCTAATATATTATATATAATTTGATAATCTGATCAGTTTTTAAAATTTAATTTAAAAGATTTTTTCTTTCAAGATTTTATTATAGAATTTGTAGTTATATTTTTAACTTGGTAATCATATTTTATTATAGGATTTCATCCATAAGGAATAGGTGTCATTTTAATTAAATATTTTCAATCATTATTTTTTTTATATGATATATTACACATTGGTTTATTAGAAGAAAGAACTCTTACAGGGATTCTATAAATTGGATAATTTTCTTTTCAAGGTATTTTTATATTAATATAATGAACTCAAGTTGTTTTATAAGAAAAAGTTATAATTCATTCTATTTCTTTATATTTTCATTTTCAATTATAATCTATTTTTAATTTATTAGAGTTTAAATTTAAGTCTATTGGAATATTACTTAAATCTAATTTAATAGATTCTCATACTCTTCAAATTACAATATCATTTTTATTTTTTATTTTATATTTAGAAATTATATCAACTTGAGAAGCTATATTTATTGTTTTTCAAGGTAATATAAATTCTTGATTTTTTTTATCTTTTGTATTATATATAAATTTAAAATTTATATTATATTTTCATTTTTTCATATATAAACAATATTTATTTTGAGGAAAATCATATCAATTGTATTTTATTGTTTGTCAATTACCACAATTTAATACAAATGCAACTGGTATAATTCATCAATTTTCTTTATTTACTATTTGAGGATAATAAACTCTATTGAACATATCTTTATTTAGTAAAAATGATATATTTATAGGTCATACTATAGGGTATTTATTTTTAAATAAATTTATATATTTAATTTTTTGGGTATTTGTTTTATTTGAAAATTGTATATTTCCAATTAGAACATCAGTAGATGCAATTATATCTCAAGTTTTAATTTTACTTATTTTATTAAAAACAATAAATCAAAAAATTATATTTGTTAATCATAATATAAAAATTATAAAACTTGAAATTCAATATTTAATTCTTCATTCTTTTTTTGTAGAAAGTCTATATATATTTATTAATCATAAAATTAGAAATAATACAAATAATGATCAGAATAATATACCTGCAAATACAGAAGTTATACTTTTAATTGAACTTGGTCACATTCATAATCATTTTGCAGCATTAGGATTATTTGTTAGATAGAAGAAGAAAAAAAACATTATAGCAATTATAAGAATAAGAAAGATTAATATTCATATAATTATTCCTTTTCATCATATACTTGCTCATTTTTTTACTTTTTTATTAGGAATTTGTTGATTTCTATTTACAATTCTTCTTGTTCTAGGGTTTTGATTATTATTTTCTACCATATTATTTAATATTTATAATTTAAATTATCATCAATTAGCATCTAATACTCTTACAAATCTTAATACAAGATATTGAAAATCTCATAATCATATTGTGAATTTATCATATAGTTTCATAAGTTTATCTGAAAAAGAAGTTTGTTCTTCCGTATGTTTTGAAAAATTTTCAAATAATTTTTTATTTATATCTGTATAAAAGTTAATAAAAGTTATTTTTTGTATAAGTGTCATTTCTCTTAAATATCTTTCTTTTGCCATTTGTTGGCATGTACTTTTAAATATATTATTTATTAATTCAATATTGTTATTTATATTTTCTTTGTTAATTAAAAGATAACCATATATGTTTGAAATTTCATTACAAGCTAATAGATATTTTCAATATAAAGTAGTATTATTAGCTTTTATATTTTGTTCTGCATTTCATCGTATTTTTTTAAAATTTTTTATAATATTTTCTGGTTTTCAATTATTTTTTTTAGAAATTTTATTAAGATATTTTCTCCATTGTTTTCATAAGGGATCAAGTGGCAATCAATAAGTTAATCACTTAATTGAATCTATTTTTCTAAATGCTACATCCAAAAGTTGATTTATAAATGAAGGTGTTTGAGGAACTCATTTTTCTAAATTACAATATTTTTTTAAATTTATAATTGCTTTATTAAATACTTTTTTTTTGATTATTTTATTGTTTTTTGTTTGTTCAGTTTTTGATAGATCTGTAATTATTGTTTTGAAATACTTTATACTTGCAGGTTGGCAGTCTCATTGTTTTACTTTAAATCATCACTGTCCATAGCTTCGATTTGTTAAGAAAATTCATAATACAAAAGCAATTATTAGCTTTTTCATAAAATTATGTTTGAAATAAATAAATTTTAAATTATACATTTTC
>Ga0256842_1001798_pt1 | contig 16495 bp, 23 predicted proteins | sample 4559240metaG_FD_185973 | JGI IMG/M metagenome (GOLD analysis project Ga0256842, IMG submission 185973) | Hydrothermal vent microbial communities from Guaymas Basin, Mexico - 4559-240 | ecosystem: Environmental > Aquatic > Marine > Hydrothermal vents | place: Mexico: Guaymas Basin | collected...
TTATACTGTCATAAAATTAATATTTGGAATAGCATATGAAATATTTAAAGAGTAAAATACTAGATGATATTTTAGGTATCATACCTGATCATCCAGCAACTAGAATTATGCAAATATCTGATAGTGGTAGAATCATTACAGATGAAGATATATTAAGCCAAAAGATATTAGATTTAGCAATTAAAAAAGAATATGATTTTTTATTATATTTACTAGAGAAGCAAAGTTTAGATTCTTATATTAATAAGTTTACTATCAAAGGGATAGCCTCTGTAAAATTATTGGATATTAAAAGACCAAGATATGCAATAGGTGGAAGATTATATGATTTTGTATATCTTACTGCTTATATTGAAGAAAATTTAATTGAGGAGTTTACTCAAAAGATATATAAAATTATTAAAGGTAGTGGTCTTATTATCATTTTATTAGAAAGAAATCATAATAATAATCTTCAAGAATGGTTTAAAATACTAGAAGATAATTATTTTGTGGCAACTAATACACTTGATATATCTAAAAATTTTGATATTATAATTTCAAAAAAAATGCATGGTTGGGGTGGCTAAATAATAGTTATCCTAAATGGACATCAATCGATAAAGCTTCAAATTCACCATCTGATTCTTTCTTAATATCAATATCTCTAACCTCTGTATAGTTTTTAACTACAGCAATAATATCTTTTTTTAAGTCAGCTAAAAAAGGGAAATCTTCATCTTTTTTATCTGTCATAATTGCTATTCTTAATCTATCTTTTGCAACATTAGCACTTTGTTTTTTCTTATTCCAAGGAAATATCATGAAAACATCCCTTTTAATCTACCGACTAAGCCTCTTTTTTGGACTTTAGGCTCTTCTATTGGTACATTATCTCCACATAATCTATCAGCAATTCTTCTATATGCTGCTCCAGCCATAGATTTTGGATTTAATATAATAGGAACGCCTTGATTTGATGCATCAATTACACCCTTGTCTTCTGCAACCTTACCTAAAAGTTTAATACTTAAAATCTCTAATATATCATCACTACTTAACATCTCTCCACTCTCTACCATCTCTGGGACAATACGATTGATAATTAAATATTTATCTACATCAAAACCATCTTTTACTTTTTGAGATTTTGAGTCCAAAACCCCAATGGCACGATCAGAATCTCGAATAGAAGATACCTCTGGATTTACGACAACAATAGCAGTATCAGCAAACTCAATGGTATGCTCATATCCACTCTCTATTCCAGCAGGTGCATCAAGAAGTATATACTCGAATTCACTGCTTAAATCTTCTATTAATTGTTTAATTTTTAATGAATCTAATGCTGTTTTATCCCTTGTTTGAGATGCAGCCAAGAAATAAAGATTATCTGAAATTTTACTTTTTATCAATGCCTGTCTTAAAGACGCCTCTTCATCCATCACTTGTATCATATCATATACAACTCTATTTTCAAGCCCTAATGTCATATCTAAATTTCTTTGTCCAATATCAAAATCTACAACAACACATCTTCTATTATTTAAAGCAATACCTAGTCCTATATTAGCTGTAGCAGTAGTTTTTCCTACTCCACCTTTTCCACTAATAATTGCTATAATCATACCCATATAAATTCCTTTTTTGATATAGTAGAGATAGTTATATTATCAATACTAATGTATTCTATTTTATTTAATTTATTTTTTAAAAGCCCATTATCTATTTTAATTCCATGAAAAACAATGTTTGATTGATTTGTATTAGGTATTATAATAAAATCACCTGTAGAATCTATATCACCATTTACAATATTGAGTGCTATAATATTTCCTGTAGTGATAATTTTAGAACCACTATTAATTCTATCAAATATCAAAACATCACCATTATATTTAACAATCTGTCCACTCCTTAGAGGAGCAGTAAGTATTTTAAAATGATCTTTTTTAATCTCTTTTACTTCTTGTGGTTTAATATATTTAGTTTCTATCTTTTTAACTCTAGGTAATTCAAAATTATTTATATATTTTAAAGATTGATCATTTAAATAATCTGATATTTTTTTTGAAATATTACCTTGTATTAAAATAAGATGATTTTTGAAAAGTTCATGATTTGTACTCATAAATGATATAAATTTATTATCATCGTCAATTGTGGTCTCAAATACTTTCATAGAATATTGATTGCTCTTCAACTATAACTCCGTAAGTTTATTTAAATAAATTTTATCTTATTTTGCTTAAACTAATAGAATATATAGCATTTCAAGAGCAATATCTTTTTATTTTACAACTTTTACATTCTCTTTAGGTTTTACTGCCGTTGCATCTTTAGATTCTTTTTTTGTTTTAGAACCACTTTTAATATCATTTTTAATATTTTTTGCCAATGCTGCACCAATACCACTTACATTTGTTACATCATCAATAGTTTTAAATTTAGTAGTTTTTCTATATTTGATAATAGCATCTGCTTTTGCACTACCTACACCCTTGATTTGCATTAATATCTCTTTTGAGCCACTATTTAATTCACCTACACTCATTCCATACAAAAATGTACAAGAGGCAATAGCTATTGATAAATATAATTTTTTTAACATAATAATCCTTTTTGAAAAAATATAGTAGATTATATCTATTTAAAATAGTTATTTAATTTAAAAATCTATTTAATTAGTTATTTAAAGATAGAAAAGCTATTTTATTACAAAATATTATATATTATCCTTGGCTTCTAATTGTTTTAATTCAAAGTAACTCTTTTGAAATACTTGATTCTCATTCTTTAATTTTTGGATTTCACTAAGTAGACTATGCTTTTTATCTCTTAGTTCTATCAATGTATATATAGAATTTTTTGCAAAGAATAGGTCGCCTATATATACACCAAATACTATTAGCATAGAGAAAACCAATAGTATTGATTTTAGGCTTAGACCTACTTTATATTCTAATTTTTTAATACTAATATATAGCAAACAGACTCCTATTAACTATCTAAAATATCTCTTTACCTAAATATTCACACTGACCTAATTCACTTTCTATATCAAGTAATCTATTGTATTTAGCTGTTCTTTCACCTCTTGCAGTTGAACCAGTTTTAATCTGACCACAATTTAACGCTACGGCAAAATCAGCGATAAATGCATCTTCACTTTCTCCTGAACGGTGACTCATTACACAAGTATAATTATTTCTTTGAGCTAGTCTAATTGTTTGCATAGTCTCTGATACTGAACCAATTTGATTTGGCTTAATTAAGATTGAATTTGAAATATCTCTCTCTATACCTTCTGCTAAAATTGAAGCATTAGTTACAAATAAGTCATCTCCAACTAATTGAACTATCTCTCCAAGTTCTTCTGTAAGGTGTTTCCATCCATCCCAATCATCTTCACTTAAACCATCTTCAATCGATACAATTGGATACTTTGAACATAAATCTTTATAATAAGCTGTAAGTTCTGCACTTGTTATCTTTCTATTTTCAGACTTAAGAATATAAAGACCATTATCATCAATAAGCTCACTTGCTGCAACATCAAGAGCAATTGCAATCTCTTCTCCAGCTTTATATCCAGCAATATCTATTGCTTTCATAATTACTTCAATAGGTTCTTCGTTGCTTTTTAAATTTGGTGCAAAACCACCCTCGTCACCAACAGCAGTACTTTCACCCATATCATGTATAATTTTTTTAAGATGATGATAAACTTCTGTACAAGCTCTTAGACCATCACTAAATCTATCAAATCCTATAGGAATAATCATATACTCTTGAAAATCTACGGAATTATTAGCATGTTCTCCGCCATTAATAATGTTAAACATAGGAACAGGAATAGTTACAGCATTTGCTCCACCTAAATATCTATAGAGTGGCATTCCTAAACTTTTTGCAGACACGCGAGCAACAGCCATAGAGACACCAAGAACTGCATTTGCACCAAGATTATTATAGTTTTCACTACCATCAAGTGTTTTCATTGCTAAATCTATATCAGCTTGATTAAATGGAGAATAACCAATAAGCTCATTTGCAATTTTATCATTTACATTTGCAATAGCTTTTAATACACCTTTCCCCATATATCTATCACCACCATCACGCAACTCAAGTACTTCTCTTTTTCCTGTACTTGCTCCACTTGGAACAATTGCACTCTCTCTAGAACCATCACTTAATGTTACGGTTACTCTTACAGTAGGATTTCCTCTACTGTCTAATACCTCATTTGCTATTATATCATCTATAAATACCATAAAACTCCCTTTTATTCTTTATCTTAATAATTATAAAAATATACCACAAATATCTTTATACATAGTTTGAAAAAAATTAATTTTTAATCACAACTAATTGTAGGAGTTAAAGTATTTTCTGTAATTGTAAAGTTATAATCTAAATATTCACCATCTACGGCAAATGGAGTTCCTTTAGAGATATCATCTCTTCCATTAAATATATCAAAAGTGGTACCATATTCAGGGTAATCCAATTTTAAATGATGTAAAGCAGTATCAACTGTATATGTACCCTTAAGTTCTCTTGGATCTGAAGTTGGATGAATCTCTTTAAATTTTTTATCAGAACAAAAATGAACTAATATATTATTTTCATTTGCTCTTCCATCTGAGAAATTATAAGCATTAAGTTTAATTGTATATCCACCATTATTTAAATCTGCCATAGTAATATTATTTTCATCATTATATGCTACAGAGTTACCAGAACTACCACATGAAGAACCAAGTAACACAACTACTACAGTTGTTGAAATATATTTTGTAAGTTTAATTAAATTCATTATTTTTCCTTTGTGTTTAATAATTAATTATACCATAATAGTATAAAAATTTTGAAAATGTTTTATTTTGAGTTAGTTAGTTAGTTGAAAGAAAATGAGGCAACCAATAAAGATTACCTCAAATTGTAGAAATTATTTATATATTATTAAGCCATAGCTTCTAATGCATATTTTTCGCCAAGAGCATAAGCTACTTTATTTACTTCATGAACTTTAGCAGGTACTTTTGAAAGCATTGTAGCAATCAGAGCATCTTTATCAATAGCATCCATCATAGTATTTGCAATAGCTAAAGCTACAACAGATTGAGTAATTACATTCCCAACTTCCTCTTTTGCAATAGTAATAATAGGAATCTCATGAATCTTCCATTTTTTTCTATCTTCGTCAGTTGGATGTACAAGATTTGGATCAACAACAATTGTACCACCCTTACGAACACCATCTTTAAAAGAGTTATAACTAACTTGTGCAACTGAAAGCATAAAACTAATTTCACCATCATCTGCATATGGATAATAAATCTCTTTCTCATCAAGTTGAATATCAACAACAGTTGGTCCACCACGAACTTGTGATGTATATGTTGCTGTTTTTAGTCCATGACCACCAGTTTTAATCTTTGCAGCTGCAAAAATCTCACCAGCAAGAAGAACACCTTGTCCACCAACGCCTGTAAATCTCATTAATGTCTTACTCATTGTGTCTCTCCTTATATCTTTTTAGTAAAATCATCTTGAGTGATTTTTGCTCTTTTACCTTGATGTGCATCAATAATATCTTGATACATATCACAATATTCTCTAACTACTGTATCTTGCTTTAAAATACCAAGAGGAAGTAGATTTACTTGCTCTTCTTCGCTAAGAGTATCATATTTCTTTTTACTAACTGTAATGCTATCAATCCAATCAAGATTTTCCATAGCAGAAACCATTTTATTTTTTCTACCAAGGTTAATATGACAGTTTGAATTTATCTCTACAAATGAGAAGCCTTTATGCTCTATAGCTTGTATAATTAATTTTTCCATTTTTCTAGGGGCATTAACAGTCTCTCTACCTACAAATGAAGCACCAGAAGCGATAGCTAATTTACAAGCATCAAAAGTTGGGTCAATATTACCAGCTTTTTGAGTAACAGTCCACATACCCTGAGGTGTTGTTGGAGAAGTTTGAGAATTTGTAAGACCATAGATAAAGTTATTGATTACAATCATAGTAATATCAATATTTCTTCTACAACCATGAATTGTATGATTTCCACCAATTGCTAACGCATCACCATCACCAGCAACACAAACGACATGCTTATCAGGGTTAGCTAATTTGATACCAGTTGCATAAGCTACCGTTCTACCATGAGTAGTATGAACTGTATTAAAATCAACATAAGAACTAAATCTTCCTGAACATCCAATACCAGATACTACACACATATCATCTTTTTTAATACCAAGTTTATCAACAGCACGAATAAATGCTTTTAGAATAACACCATCACCACAACCCCAACACCATAGTGTTGGCATCTTTTCAAGTCTTAAATAACTATCATAATTAAATGCCATATTAAAATACCTCTTTTACTTTGCTTACAATCTCATGAGGAGAAATTGCTCTACCATTAACTTTATAAAGACCCTCTATATCAAGTCTTCCCGAAGCTCTCTCAATCTCATCTGTATATTGTCTAATGTTAAGTTCTACAACTAAAACATTTTTAATTTTATCAGTCATCTCTTTAATTCTTTTAGCAGGAGATGGCCAAATCGTAATTGGTCTAAATAGTCCAGCTTTAATTCCATCAGCTCTTAGATGTCTAATTGCCTCTTTTGCTGCAAGTGAAACTGAACCATAAGCGATGATTAATACTTCACCCTCTGCACCAGTTAAGTCATCACACATAAACTCTTCATTAGATTCAATCTCATCTTGATGAAACATAACCTTATCTTCAAGTCTTTGAATAAGCTTTCTACAAGTCTCAATCTCTTCTGTTGGGAAACCATTTTTATCATGGTGAAGACCTGTAAAGTGGTATCTATAACCCTCAAACATTGGATTAAGAACAGCTGGTTCTGTAGCTTCACATTGGTATGGAAAGTACTCATCAGCAGGACCATCAAATTTCTTTCTAGGAACAATACCAGCTTTAACATCTTCTACTGTTGGTAAATCTGCTTTTCCATGCATATGACCAATTGTTTCATCAAGTAAAACAATTACAGGTTGCATAAATCTATCAGCTAGGTTAAATGCTCTTACAGTTTCTGTATAACACTCTGCTAGGTTACCAGCACATAAAGTAATTGAACGATAATCACCATGTGAAGGGTTTGAAGCTTGTTTAATATCACCTTGTGATACACGAGTTGGAAGACCAGTTGATGGACCACCTCTCATAACATTTACACAAACTAAAGGTACTTCTGCCATCTGAGCAAGACCTAAGTTTTCTGCTTTAAGACTCATTCCAGGTCCTGATGTTGCTGTCAAGGCTCTACTACCAGACATACCTGCACCAATAACACTACAAATAGCAGCTATCTCATCTTCCATCTGAATACATGTACCACCAATTTTTGGTAATAAGTCAGATATAACATGCATTATTTCACTAGATGGTGTTAATGGATAACCTCCAAAAAATGTACATCCAGCATCAACAGCTGCAATAGCCGATAATTCATTACCAGTTGAAATTACTTCTCTAGTTGCCATTAATTACTCCCTTTATAATCTGTAGGTAATCTAAATTTATTATTTATGATTGCCTCTTGTCTTGCTTTTGATTCATCAGTCAATTTAGCAAATTTGAATTCTTTTCTATCTGCTACAAATATAGCAAAATCTGGACATGAAAGTTCACACTCATTACATCCTATACAAGCTTCTGGAGTAATAACACTAATCATTGCACCCAAAGTAGAAGTTGCTTCTTGTTGCATAGAAAGCACACCAGCAGGACATGCATCTACACAAATATCACATGCCTTACATCTTTGAGTATCAACCCATACAGATGTGTTAGTAGGAGCTACCATTTTTGACATCTTTTCCCCTTTTAATAGTTTAAATTTTTTTGAGAATCACTCTCATAATATAAAGTGATGAAATTTACCATTCACTAGACTTAGAATATCCTACTTTAATTTATGAGGCTTTTAATAAGTTATAATTAATTTGAGTATAATAAAAGTTGTTACAAGTTGTTACAAGTTGTAACAATATGAATCACTAAAAAATGCTACATATTATAAAATCATTACTTTAAAGTAACACATTTGTATTATCCTCTTACTCTCTCTTCTCTCTCAGACTCTTGTGCTTTATACAATTTTGCACATCCAATAGAAAGCTCTCTTACCTTTAAAATATAATTTTGTCTCTGTGCTTGTGAAATTGCTTTTCTAGCATCAAGTACATTAAAAGCATGAGAGGCTATCATACATTGGTCATACGCAGGAAGTGGCAAATCATTATCTAAACATAATTTACACTCACTAGAAGCATCATCAAAATCTTTTAATAATTTCTCAACCGTGGCTACTTCAAAATGATATTTACTAAACTCATACTCACTCTCTTTGTGTACATCTGCGTAAGTTGTAATCTTTCCATTATGTTCATTCCAAACAATATTAAATACAGATTCAACTCCTTGAATATACATTGCTAGTCGCTCTACACCATAGGTAATCTCAACAGCCACAGGGTTACAAGCTATCCCTCCAACTTGTTGAAAATATGTAAATTGAGTAACCTCCATACCATCAAGCCAAACTTCCCAACCAAGTCCCCATGCACCAAGTGTTGGAGACTCCCAGTTATCTTCTACAAATCTTATATCGTGTTCTTGTAGGTTAAGTCCTAAATATTCTAAAGATTTTAAATAAAGCTCTTGAATATTGTCAGGAGATGGTTTGATAAGTGCTTGAAATTGATAATAAGCCCCTAATCTATTTGGATTTTCTCCATATCTTCCATCTGTTGGTCTTCGTGATGGAGCTACATAAGCTGTACTCCAAGGCTTAGAATCCAAACTCCGTAAAAGTGTAGCAGGATGAAATGTACCTGCACCTGCTGGTATATCATAAGGTTGTACTATATTACACCCCTCGTTTGCCCAAAACTCTTGTAGTTTTAGTAGTATTTGGCTAAATGTTAAGCTATTTTTGTTCATTTGTTTTCCTCTAAAAATTTATTTCTATATGCTTGGCTTTCTAATATTTTTATATTTTCTAGCAAAAAATTATATTTACTAAATCTATATTTTAAATGATTATTGATGGTTCGTTTAGCACTATTATTTTTATAAATATAAAAGAATGATTTTTTCATATTCATAAAATCATCAAAACTATACCCATTTTTTTGTAAAAAAGTACCTAAAAGTAAGATAGAATCAGGAATTTTAATTTTGATGCTACACTCTTTTTTTCTAAACCAATTTTGAATATTATCTAAATCATCCATATCTTTAAATTCCACAAAAATAATATGATTTTTATCTTTATTAATCAATAAAGAATCTACACTAGATAAACTATTTATTCCTTGTGTAATATTAGAACAGTTAGTAGGTTCTTTAAATTTATCAAAGTTAATATATAGTTTTCCATTATCTTCACAAATATTATCACTAACTTGTGATAATGTTTCTAAAAAATTCTCTTGATTAAAATAACTAGCAAGATATTCTACCATTTGAAATTTTCTAAAGATGTTTCTTCTAAACTTTGTATAGGTTCAGCTAATTTAGCATAAATTGGTTCTAAATTATCACTTAGATCAGAGATAACAGCATATTCATCTTTTTTTTCTGCCAAATAAAAATTTCTATTAATATTTTCTTTTTTGGAATAAAGTTCTAATGCCTCAATCATATAAGGACTATGAGAATTAACAACAACTTTAACCCCATTTTTTACAAGATTGACTATAATCTTAGCCATTTCTAATTGCCATTTTGGGTGTAAATGTACTTCTGGTTCATCTAAGATAAGTAAGCTATAACTATTTAAGTGATTATTATTAAGTAAAACTTGTAAGATTCCAAAATACTTAATTCCTGTTGCAATATCTATTAAATCAAGTTTCTGACCCTCACGATAAAATCTAAAAATTCCATCATCACCTTTTTTAAATTCACCATTTATAAGAGATTTAATACCCTCTATATGTTTATCTGTCCAATCTTCTAAAAATTTATTTTTAGTGACAAGGTCAAAATATAAAGTTTTCATTAAGAAAGGATAAGGAATATCTATATCTTTACCAACCATTTTTAGATGTGATTGAATATCAGAAGAAGATCTAAATAAATATTGTAAATTCCAAACTAATGGAGTCTCTATAAATAAAGTTGAAGCTATTTTAATATCTTTTTTATATATAGTATCTTCTATCATTTTATCTTTATAGACAAAAGTTTTATCATTATGCAAAAGTTGAATTAAAGATGTTGAATTAAAGAATTGTTCAGAAAAAATATTTTCTTTAATCAATTTTCCATAAATATTCACTCTACCTACATTGATAATATCACTATTCCCATATATCTCTTTAGTTGTTTTTTCTTCTATATTCATACTATTAATAATAAGATAAAGAGCTTTAGATAAAGTACTCTTCCCCGTATCATTCTCACCAGCAATCACTGTTAAACCATCTATCTTGATAGAAGCCTCTTTTATCATTCCTATATTTTTTAACTCTAATTGCATATATTACCCTTTGTAGGGTGGGCGATAACCCACCAAATATTTAAATTATTGTAAAATTGTGGGTTAGGAAACCCACCCTATGAATTACAATAAAACTTCCACTTCACTAGAATCAAGTTCTACTTTTTTACCCTTACTAATTCTATCTTCTTGCAATTTTACTTTCAACTCTTCATCATCAAGAGCTATTATTTGAATTGCTAAATAAGCTGAATTTATTGCTCCTGCTTTTCCAATTGCCACAGTCCCAACAGGCATTCCTGCTGGCATCATAACAGTACTTAAAAGTGCATCTTCTCCACGAAGTTCTCCACTTGCCATTGGTACACCAATAATTGGTTTAATTGTAGTAGCTGCTAAAGCTCCTGCTAAATGTGCTGCCATACCAGCTGCTGCGATAAATACCTGAGCTCCCTTTTTTTCGGCTTCTTTAATATAATTCTTTGTTCGTTCAGGACTTCTGTGAGCTGAAGATATTATCAATTCATATGCTACTCCAAATTTTTTCAAAGTATTAGCACACTCTTTCATCACCTCATAATCACTTTTGCTTCCAATAACTATTGATACAAATTTCATTTTTTCATTAATCCTATTAACTTTATTTTTATATAAATTAGTATATTAAAAACTTATTTAAATCCTCTTGAAGTTATTTAATATTTTTATATTTTACTATTATATTATACACTATAGTGGGTTTAAATGTGTATTTATTTTTTACTAACTATTTAACTCTTAGCATTAAAAAAATATTTTTGAGCATCCTTTTTATTTTCAAATGGGTTTGTTGAGATAGTTTCATCATCATTAATTATTATATCATAACTCTCATCAGGACTACTTTTTGCATAAGTAATGGCAAGTTTTACAGCCAACTCTTTATCATTTTGAGAAGCATTCTTACTAATTAAAGAAAATGGTCCTGCGATAGGAAGTTTAATCTTCTGATATTTGTCATTTTTAATAGCTTCAAGCCCTGCGTTATCTTCTGCATTTCGTCCAACGGCTAGTTTCGCACCATCAGGAAGTCTAAAGTGTCTTCCATATTTTAACAAATTTATATCTCCACTTGTTAGTTTATCATATTTAATAAATTCCTCTATTTTGGTTGAAAAATGCTCATCAGTAAGCAAACATCCACCACCTGGGCTTTCATAATCTGTTAATCCCATATCTTTTGCCATTTTTAATTGAACCTCTCGGTTTCGTCCTGATATATCCAAAAGCTTATCTCTATCAATCCAACCCTCTTTTTCAGGAATTGTAGGTTCAAGAAGTTTGGCACTCAATGGACGAACCAAAAGCTCTTCCGTATTTGCAAGTTTAAGCACATTTCCCAAAGCCTCAGCTCTTTGGCTCATTGGTCTTTGCCCCAAAACTTCGCCAGAAATCAAAAATTTTGCACCCCACTCTTTCATCATAGCTTTTGCCACTCTAAACATATTAGCATGACAATCAATACATGGATTAAAGTTTTTGCCATATCCATACTTTGGATCAAATAAAACATCTTGTATAAACTGATCTTTGATATTTACAATTTTAAGCTCTGCTCCAACTTGCTCACACATATTTTTAAGATGCTCTAAATTATCTTTTGTTCCACCAAATCCTGTATCAAGATACAGAGCTATCACATCTATCCCCTGATCTTTAATAAGCTTAATAGATAAACAACTATCAAGCCCTCCACTAAATAACGATATTGCTTTCATAGGTTACTAACTCCCCTTTTTTTAATCTTGGTATTATATCTGTTCTTATCTTTCTAATCATAAAACTTCTTGTTTTATAATCAATTGAATGATTATTTGTAATTTTTTTAATATCAATTAGGTACTCTTTTAATATTAAATTTATAAGTGTAGATTTCAGCTCTTTTTGAGTCATAATTTGTAACGTATCATCGACTAATAACCCCATTAAATTAGGATTAGAAAGATCACCTTTTGCTATTATATCAAATAATTTACTATATCCTCCAAAGATATAAGAGGGAACAACATCAATAACACTATCTATTAAATTAGGATTTTCTAAAAGAGTTTTCATAATGCAAAGCTGAACTATATCATCTTTATGTTGCATAATCTTTTGAGTTGGAGTGATTGTTCTTTGCATAAAAAGATTTGGCGAAATTCCTAAAATTGATGATGCTACAGATATATAAGAGTCACTTAAAATTTGACTTAAAGATGATAGATATTTTTTCATCTCTAAAAATGCACTCTCTTTAGATTTTGGGTCTTGTAAATTATAAGAATCTGCTATTTTTTCAAGAATAAAAACAATCAATGGTTTTGGCTCTCGTAACATCTTATCAACTTCTGGAATATCTCCATTAGCAATCATATCTGCTGGGTCTTTATCCTCTCCAAATATTACAACTCCACCATCAAATCCATTATCCGTTAATAAAATAGAGGCTTTATACGCTGCATTTACCCCTGCTTTATCTCCATCATAAGCTAATATGATTTTTGGTTCACCTTTTTTTAACAAGGGAAGATGCTCAGGTGTTAAGGCTGTTCCCAAAGTTGCAACACTCTCTTTAAATCCAGCTTGATGAAACATCACAACATCCAAATATCCTTCGCAAACTATTAATCGTTTATTTGCATATATAGTTTGCTTTGCTCTATGATAACCATACAAAATACGCGACTTATTAAAAAGTTTTGTTTGAGGTGAATTTATATATTTTGCTGGATGATTTGTTGTTGTTCGCCCACCAAATCCGACAATAGATCCATTTGATGAATATATAGGAAAAGTGATACGATTTACCAATCTTGCATAAGGATTAGAATTATCATCAAGAGCAATAACACCTGCATCATTAGCTTTTGCTAGTGGCAAAACTTGTTGATTTAAAAACTGTAAAACAGCACTACTTTGAGGTACAAAACCAATCTCAAACTCTTCTATAGAGCCATTACTTACCCCTCTATTATAAAGATAATTTTTAGATTCTTGATTTAGGTCAAGATTTTTAATATACCACTTTTGAATCTCTTTAAGAACTCTTGAGAGTTCACTATAATCACTTTGCCCCTTTGTATAACTAAGAGAAAAATTATACATAGAAGCTAGTTTTTCTATAGCCTCTGGGTAATTTAATTTTTCAAGTTCCATAATAAATTTGATACTATCTCCGCCAACACCACATCCAAAACAGTGATATATCTGCTTTGTTGGGCTTACCACAAAACTTGGAGTCTTTTCACCATGAAATGGGCAATTAGCTTTATAGTTTGCACCAGCTTTTTTAAGTTCAATAAAAGAGCCAATAACATCAATAATATCAAGAGTACTTTTTAAGGACTCTATAGAAGATTGTTCTATCAAACTTTGGCTTGTAGTTCTCTTATTTTTGCTTTTGTCTGTTTTATTTGCTTACGAAAAACATCCAAATTCTCTTCAATTAATGCCTCTTCAAATTCATCATTAACATATTCTAGTTCATCTTGCTCTGCCCTATACTTTTTTAACAAATTAGTTGCTAATTTTTGTAATTCTTCAACTGTTAAATTTTCTATATTTTTATTTTCCATATCAATTCTTTATAAGTAGCTACAGCAATAATCTACTAAAGTATTAGCTTTGATTTTAAATTTTGAATTGCCATCAACATTAAAACTTTCACCTGTTTTAAGTGTTATCCAACTATTGCCATCAAGATTTATTTTAGCTTCACCACTTGTAATCTCCATTAATTCTGGTGCATCTGTACCAAATTCATATTCACCTATCTGCATAACTCCCAATGTTTTAATAGTTCCATCACTAAATTCTATTTTTCTACTTGTAACTTTTCCATCAAAATAACTATTACCCTCAATTGTAATTTTTACATTCTTAAAACTTGCCATATCTATCCCTAATTTTATATATTTTACAAATTATAGTAATTTGAACTTAAATCAAAGTTATTTAAAATTCTATTTATAGACTTATTTTATCATTGTTTAGATAAAATCTTTCATTAAAACATTAAGGTATTACTAAATGGCAGAAAAATTCAAGGTCAAACAAAATGATAAGCTTCTGAATTTTCTTTTTAGCTCTCTTGTGGGGTGGTCAAAAAAGAGGATTAAGGATAGATTAAAAGGGGTAAGTGTTGCTGTTAATGGTGAGATAACTACGAAGTATGATTTAGCATTAAATGTAGATGATATTGTAGAGGTAGGAGTGGTGCAAAAATCAAAACCATCTATTAAAACTTTGAATATAATATATCAAGATAAAGATTTGATAGCTATAAATAAACCAGCAGGATTATTATCTGTGGGGAGTGCTAGTGAGAATAAGCAACATGCTTTATATATTTTGAGAGAACAACTCTCTCGTGGTAAAAGTAGAGTCAATTTAATTCCAGTTCATAGATTAGATAGAGATACATCAGGAATTTTACTTTTTGCAACATCTAAAGATATTAGAGAAAAAGTTATGGATAATTGGGATAAAGCTACTAAAATATATTTAGCAATAGTTGAGGGTTCTCTAAAAGCACCAAAAGGAACTATTAATCAACCTCTAAGACTTGATGATGATAAAGAGTATAAAGTACATGTAGGAGAGCATAAAGAGGCTAAAAAAGCTATAACTCATTATAAAACCATTAAAAACAGTAGAACAAAAACACTCCTTGAAGTAAAGATAGAAACAGGAAGGCAACATCAAATAAGAGCTCATTTATCATGGTTGGGAAATGCTATTGTGGGTGATGAGAGATATGGTAAAAAAGGCAATAGATTAGGACTTCATGCAACTAGACTTAATATTTATCACCCTGTTAAAAAAGAGTATCTGAGTTTGGAAGTGGAAGCACCTAAGGATTTTTATGAGTTGATTTAACCAAAATAAAAAATATAAACGAACAGGTTATTTATGGCAAGGAAGATATAGATAATGAGAAGTTACGAATAGAGCCATATTAAAAGCATTAGATTATGGATATAGACAAGTAGGAATAGCAAAATATTTAATTGTCGCCTACCCTAGTCCTAAAGTCTCGTTCTTGCCATGTTTGTATATTCTTACTATTTTTAAAATTAATATTAAGTAGCATAATATCTATTTTAGAGAACTTTTAGTTACTTCTTCTTTTATTTGTGTTATTATTTTATATAGTAGATAATAACTATTAAAACTTAATTTTAGGAATAGACATGATAAACATAGGATTATTTAATATAGGTGGATTTGTTGGTGAAGTTATCCAAAAGCCAACTCCAACAATAGTAACTCCAACAATAAAAGGTAATCCTGTAGAAAATGTAACAGATGCTATAAATCCTTTTTCTATTATTGGAAGAAAGTTCTTTGGATTATCAGTACATGAAGCTAAATCAAAGTTAAAGAAAGGTGATCATATTTCTGTTCAAAGATTTGGATATACTCATCACAGTATATATATAGGTGATGGTAAGGTTATTCATTATTTAGAAGATGGAATTCAGGAAGATTCTTTATATATTTTTTCTGATGACTCCAATATTAATCTTGAAAGTACTCCTATAAAATATGCAGAAGAAGAAGTTGTAAAACGAGCCAAGTCTCGTTTATACGAAGATAATTATAATGTAATATGGAAAAATTGTGAGCAATTTGCAATTTGGTGTCGAACAGATTCTAATTTAAACATTAAGCACTTTTAGCACTTTTAGTATACTTCTTCACAATAAATCAATTCCCAGCCCTTATAAACTAAAACTATTTTTGCAAATGGTTTATCTTTAAGGCTTGGGATTGTTGTAACATCATATCTATTTAGTTGTTCTTTCGCCTCTTCTATCATCTTATTTTTAAGTTTTTTATTAAATTTTGATTTTGGCCGACATTCATCACCCCTCTAAACTTAAACTAATATAAAACAACTAATCATAAAACTCTTCATAATCATCCCCTAAGCACTCCAAAATAATCTCATGATTTTCATTAAAATAGTCCAATTGGCTCTC
>Ga0256842_1001799_pt1 | contig 16488 bp, 15 predicted proteins | sample 4559240metaG_FD_185973 | JGI IMG/M metagenome (GOLD analysis project Ga0256842, IMG submission 185973) | Hydrothermal vent microbial communities from Guaymas Basin, Mexico - 4559-240 | ecosystem: Environmental > Aquatic > Marine > Hydrothermal vents | place: Mexico: Guaymas Basin | collected...
CTTTATAAATACACATTCTAAAAAGAATTCTTAATCAAAGAAGATAAAAAGGCAGGGTTTTTCCCTGCCTTTTTTGTTGTATGTTTCCTCTTGAATTTTTGATACTACCTTTCTTAAATTTTACTACGACCTATTTTATATAATTTGTAAGATTGAAGTAAAAAATAATCGTATAGAGCAGGGATGAAAGCAGTATCTCTATTATATATTCAAAATTTAGAGCGTGGATTATAAAAGATGAAATGGTGAGTATAAAAAATATCAACAACAGTTTATAATCAAAAAAATTGTTAAAGGATAGTGTTTTAAACTCTTTATTTATAAATTTTACCAAGAAAAGCATATTAACAAAACCGGAAATTGTAACGGCACAGGCTAAGCCCTTAAAACCATACTCCAAACCCAACACAATAGAAAATACAATGCTTGCCAATGCTGCAAAAATAGAGGCTTTTAGAGGTGTTTTGGCGTCTTTTACGGCATAAAAAGCATTGGACAAAATCTTTGTCTGTGAGAAAAAAAAGAATCCCAAAATCATAAAGGCAAGTGCATAATATGTATTTAAGGTGGAAGTTTGATTAAATCGCCCGTGTTCAAACAGTAATTTTATAATAACTTTGCCGAAAAACAGAAAATAGAGTGTTACAAAAATAGATATAAAAGATACGAATTTTGTCAAAATATGAAGCTTGTCAATTAGCTCATTCTTGTTTAGTTTTGATAAATCTGGCAGTGAGCTCTGTGTTAAAGCTATGGAAAATACTGCAAACGGAAGCTGAAACAAGCGGTTTGCATAAAAAAGGTATGAAAAACTGCCACTTGCCATAAAACTTGCCATAAAAGCATCTATCATTGAAGCGATTTGGAAAACTCCTCCTCCAAGTGCCGTAATTGACATAAGTTTCAGCATCTCTTTTGTTGAATCCTCAATTTTTAAACTGAAATGAAACTTGAGTTTAAGTTTCGAAAAATCATACAAAACCGCAAGAAGTTGTAGCACTCCGCCGAATAAAACGCCGACACATAAAGAGTATACAGGGTTTGTGAATTGCGAAAACAAGAAATATACGCTTAAAATTATACCCACATTTAAGAGCGTAGGTGCAAAAGCGGCATAGGCAAAGCGATTAAAGGTATTTAAAATGCCCATTAAAAGCACATAGAGACCAACTATAAATATGTAAGGAAATGTAATCTTTACCATAGAATCCATTAGTTGAAACTGCTCAGAATGCAAAAATCCGGCGGAAAAAACCGCAATAAGTTCTTTTGAAAAAATGACACCGAGTGTAGCAACTACAAAGAGTATGATTGTAAATAAAATAATAATATTCCAAACGGCTTTTGCCCTGTCTTTGTCGTCTATTTTAGACAAAACCGGCACAACCGATGAGTTTATCGCACCTTCTCCAAGAAATCGTCTTAATGAATTCGGCATTCTAAAAACAATAAAAAACATATCCGTATAAATTGTAGTGCCGAAATATTTTGCTATAATGAAATCTCTTAGGTATCCGAATATTCTGCTAATTATGGTAAAAAAAGATATTATTTTTGCATTTTTAAACATTAGGCTTTCTTTATTAAAATTACAAATTCACCCTTTATGGAATCTCTCTGTGATAAATTTTCATAAACATCATGCACACTGCCCTCTATAAATTCTTCATATATTTTCGTAATTTCCCGTGCCGCAACCACAAATCGCTCAGAGCCAAAGGCTTTTTCAATTGAAGATAGGGTTTTCAATATCCTCTTCGGTGATTCATAGATTATAATTGTAACATCTTTGTCGTAGGATTTTAACAGATTCTGTTTTTTAATGTCACCTTTTGGCAAAAATCCCAAAAATAGAAACTTATCGGTGGGCAGTCCACTTGCTGAGAGTGCGGTAATAGCTGCAGAAGCTCCCGGTATGGGGACAACTTCGAGATTATTATCGCGAAAGGCTTTAACCAATCTGTAACCCGGGTCTTGTATTGTGGGGGTTCCGGCATCCGTAATAAGTGCGATTGATTGCGAATTTTCAGCAACATTGAGCGCATATTCAATCATTGATTGATGGTTGTAATCGTTATATTTTATAGGTTTTTTGTCTATGTTGTGATAATCCAAAAATCTTCTCGAATGGGCAGGGGTTTCGGCAAAAATAATATCCACACTTTTCAGTGTATTTATCGCCCTTATTGTTACATCGTCCATATTGCCTATCGGTGTGGCAACAACAAAGAGTTTTCCGCTCATAATTTTTTAAAAAACTCCCTTATTTCCGCTATGTTGTTGCAGGGATTTTCTTCAGGGCATCTCCCTCTGACACAGGCGGGCCCTGCATTTTCAAAGATAATAGGTGCTTTCTCTTTGGCAAACTTCAGCATTTCTATTGCCAATTCTCTTATTTCCCACTGAGCCCTTACGCAGCATCTTAGGGTAAAAAAGTGCAGAAGTTCCCTTGCATTCATCGTTATCACTATATTTGAAGATACGCCCTGAGGGATAATAAACCTCGCATCTTCTTTTTTTATTCCCATTTCTATAAGTTTTTCGTATAGATTTAGGCTGTTTTTAATAGATTCAAGGTATAATGTTGATGCCTCTTTGCTGTTTTTTATAGAATTCGGAAGCACGAAACTTTCAGGTTTGATTTTTGTATATCTGTGGCTTTGCTGGGAGTAACTTGCCATTCTGTGTCGCACCAACTGATGTGTGGCAACCCTGCTGATTCCCTCAACGGCAAATGTAAATGAGATGTGTTCTATTACGGAGTGGTGGCCTGATTTAAGAACCTTCCGGAGGATATTTCCGCATTTCTCATTATCAAGTTCTATTTTATCTATTTCCAAATTACTGTAGCACACCTTTGCCGATAGTGCCGCAGTTAAATCGGGTTTGTCTGTAAATCTAAGTAATGATACTTTCATAATCTTCTCTCCATTTCTTCATATGTTCTATGGCAATTTCCGCCTGTTTCTCTCTTCTTAGTTTTTTATTTTTCATTTTTATAGGCTCAACAAGGCCGAAATTCTCGCTCATTGGTTGAAATTCGCCCTCTTTTGTTGTTATGTATTCAACAAGCCCGTTGAGCATTGTGTTTTTGGGCAGGTTCATCATATTTTTACCCTTTACCAACAGGGCAATGTTCATTCCGGCAAAAATTCCTGTTGCGGCAGATGCCATATATCCTTCAACCCCTGTAATCTGACCTGCAAAAAAGATATTTTGTCTGTTTTTAAGCTGAAGAAAGTGATTTAAAAGTTTCGGCGAGTCTATAAATGTGTTTTTATGCAGACTGCCCAATTTTGCAAACTCTGCATTTTTTAGGGCAGGTATGAGAGAAAAAACCCTTTTTTGCTCCTTGTATGTTAATTTTGTCTGAAATCCTACAAGTGACAGAAGGCTACCCTCTCTATTTTCCTTTCTAAGCTGTACAACTGCAAACGGTCTTTTTGAATTGTATTCAAGTCCAACGGGTTTAAGCGGTCCGAATAGCAGGGTCTGTTTACCTCTTTTTGCTATCTCCTCAATCGGAAGGCAGGCTTCGAAATAGTTCTGCTCAAACTCCTTTACCTTTACCTTTTCGGCTGATATTAAATTTTCGTAAAATTCATTATATTCATCTTCGTTTAATATGCAGTTAAAGTAGTCTTTATCGTCGGAATAGCGAGAACCCCAAAAACCTTTACTTGTATCAATGCTGTCTGTATAAACAATCGGAGCAATTGCATCGAAGAAGTTTAAGAATTTATTATCAAAAACCTCTTTCTGTAGATAGTCGGTTAGCGAATTGTCACACAGTGGTCCGCAGGCAACTATCCAGATATTTTCATTATCAAGCTTTTCAACTACCCTTCTAACTATGTTTATATTGTTATCTTTTTTGACTTTTTGAGTCATCTCATATGAGAATTTTTCTCTATCCACTGCCAAAGCTCCGCCGGCATCAACCTTGACCGAATATGCCGTTTTAACGACTTCAGAATCCAGTATCTCCATCTCCTTCTTTAAAAGCCCGCTTGATGTTGATATGCTCATATTGCCGAAAGAGTTGCTGCATACGATTTCGGATAGGTTTTCATTTTTGTGAACCTCCGAGAATTTTTCGGGTTTCATATCGAAAAGATTGACTTTTAATCCGTATCTGCTTAAGCATAATGCAGCTTCAACACCTGCCAAACCTCCGCCTATAATATTTATTTTTTGCATTGTAACCAATCCTCTTTAATTGTATTAGTGTTTTAAAAAAACCACTAAAAATGATTATACCAAATTGACAGCTTGTGTAAAATTTTTGATAAAGGTCTTGCAGTTTATAATAATGCGTATTATGTTGATTCCGTTATGGCAAAATTATAAGGATGCATATTTATTTGCAGAAATAGGTTATATTTTTAAATTGCATCGATATGACTTATCTCTTGACAATATAAAAAAAATGACTATTCTGTTAGCAGACAGGTGAGGTGAGTGCTAATGAGTAAGAGATTAGACGAAAGAATGGTGCTGGTTTTAAGCATTATAGTCGATAATTATATAAAATATAAGCAATCTGACGGTTCAAGAGTGTTGACAAAAAGGTATCAAATAGAGTTTTCACCTGCTACGATGAGGAATGTTATGCTTGATTTGGAAGATGCCGGATATCTGACTCACACCCATACATCAGGCGGTAAAATACCTACGGAAAAGGGGTATAAGTTTTACCTTGAAATGATTATGTCTAATTTTTCACCGAACTTGAAAAAAGATTTTGAAAATATAGTAGTGAATAAAGGTTTAGGCTCTCTGGATGAGAAAATGAATAAAATTCTTAATGTTGCAAGTTCTTTAAGCGGACTGGTATCACTTGTAACTATGCCCGATTTCTCTCGGACAAAAATTAAAAATATAGAATTTATTAAAATAAGTGAAGACAAGATTATTTGCGTGGTTGTATCAGACACAAATATGATAGATACAAGAATAGTTAATTTAAATAAAGATATCACCGAAAAAGAACTTAAAGAGTTCTCTCGTTACATAACGGAAAACTACAAGGGGTGGACTTTAACGGATATTAATAATAGCATAGAAAGTTATATTAAAAATCATAAGCAGGAATGTGAAAGTATAATAAAGACGCTCGCAAATCAAACGGATAAAACAAAACTTTTAGTATCCGGTGTTAAAAATATTTTCAACTACTCGTCCTTTAACGACGATTTAAACAAACTTAGAAAAATAGTAAGCGTTCTTGAAGAAAAAAGAGCCATTGTTGATATACTTAAGGGTGTAATGGAGAGTGACAGAAAGATATTAATAGGCAATGATTTTCCTATTGATGAACTAAAGGATTTGGGGCTCGTTTCCTCCTCTTATCAATATAAGAATCAGAATGTAGGAGTTGTGGGAATTATGGGACCTATGAATATGAATTATAAGGAAATGCTTAATATTGTAGAATCTGCCAAAAAGAAAATAGGGGATATCTTAAATAATTAGTTTTTGGAGGCGAAAAATGGATGGAGAGAACAAAACAGTAGAAGATGTGAAAGATATCGACTCAATGGAGAATGAGCAAACAAATGAAGAGGAAGAAAAAGATGAGAAAAAAGATGAGGTTCAGCTCTTAAAAGATGAGCTTCAGAATGAGAAGGATAAATACTTAAGGTTGTATGCTGATTTTGATAATTATCAAAAAAGAGTGGCAAAAAATATGCTTGAAATGCAGGAGAGCACAAAAAGAGAATTAATTAATGAATTTCTGGTTGTCTTGGATAATATGGAAAAAGCTGTAAGTATATCTCGTGAGCATAAAGATGCTATTATCGAGGGAATTGAGCTTACAATGAAATCATTTAAAGATATTCTATCGAAACACGGTATCAAAGAGGTTAATCCTGTAAATGAAGATTTTAATCCGCAAATTCATGACGCTTTAATGACTCAACCGTCTGACGATACTCATAAGAACAAGGTGCTTCAAACCTTGGAGAAGGGCTATCTTTACAAGGAAAAATTAATCAGACCGGCTAAAGTGGTCGTAGGTAGCGGTGAGTTAGAAAAACAAAACGAAAGTAATAACTAAGGAGGATGAGATATGGGAAAAGTATTAGGAATTGATTTGGGAACTACAAATTCATGCATGGCAATAATGGAGGGTTCAAAACCTAAAGTTATACCTAATGCCGAGGGAGCAAATACAACACCAAGTATAGTCGCTTTTAGCGATAATGGAGAGATTTTAGTGGGGCAAGCGGCAAAAAGACAGGCTGTAACAAACTCAAAAAGAACCGTTTTTTCTGCAAAGAGGCTCATAGGAAGAAGGTTTGATTCAAAACAGGCTGTTCACGCAAGAAGTAAATTACCTTATGAGGTAGTGCAGGGTCAAAATAATGATTGTAGAATTAAGATAGATGGCAAAGAATACACCCCTCAGGAAATTTCAGCTAAGATTTTGCAGAAATTAAAGACAGATGCTGAAAATTATACAGGCGAAAAGATAACCGATGTAGTCATAACGGTACCTGCTTATTTTGATGATTCTCAGAGGAAGGCTACAAAAGATGCCGGTCAGATAGCAGGTTTAAATGTTCTAAGAATTGTCAACGAGCCTACCGCTTCTTCTTTGGCTTTTGGCTTGGATAGAGAAAAAGAGGGTAAAATAGCTGTCTATGATTTGGGCGGAGGAACCTTTGATATATCAATTCTTGAAATAGGTGACGGTGTTTTTGAGGTAAAATCAACAAACGGTGACACATATTTAGGTGGAGATGATTTTGATTCTGCCATAATGAACTATCTTGCAGATGAATTCCAAAAAGATAATGGAGTAGATTTAAGAAAAGACCCTATGGCACTTCAAAGATTAAAAGAGGCAGCGGAAAAGGCAAAGATAGAGCTATCAAGTGCTATGGAGACAGAGGTTAATCTGCCTTTTATTACTGCTGATGCATCCGGACCGAAACATCTTGTTATAAAACTCACAAGGGCAAAATTGGAACAGCTTGTGGAGAGTTTGATTGACAAAACCTTAGAGCCATGCAAAATTGCCCTAAAAGATGCAAATATGTCAACATCTGATATAGATTATGTGATTTTAGTAGGCGGAATGACAAGAATGCCGAGAGTTAGAGAAAAGGTAAAAGCGTTTTTCAACAAGGAGCCGAGAAAAGATATCAATCCGGATGAAGCTGTTGCTCTCGGTGCTGCAATTCAAGGCGGTGTTTTGAAGGGAGATGTGAAAGATGTACTTCTTCTTGATGTTACGCCACTATCCTTAGGCATAGAAACTCTTGGTGGAGTTATGACTAAGGTTATACCTAAAAACACCACAATACCTACAAGGAAATCCCAATCGTTTACAACGGCTGAAGATAACCAATCGGCTGTGACGATACATGTCTTACAGGGTGAGCGCGAAATGGCAAACGACAATAAAACCCTCGGAAGATTTGAACTTATGGGCATTCCACCTGCGCCAAGGGGAGTTCCTCAAATTGAAGTTACATTTGATATAGATGCAAACGGTATATTGAATGTTTCTGCGAAAGACAAGGCTACAGGCAAAGAGCAGGCTATAAAAATTACAGCATCTTCGGGACTTTCTCAGGAAGAGATAGAGAAAATGGTAAAAGAAGCCGAAATGCATGCAGAAGAAGATAAAAAGAAAAAAGAGCTTATAGAAACAAAAAATAAAGCCGATTCTTTAGTATATTCTACACAGAAAAGCCTGACAGACTTCAAGGATACTATAAGTGAAGATGAGAAGAAAGATATAGAAGACGCCATAGAAAAAACAAAAAAAGCATTAGAAGGCGACTCTAAAGAAGAAATAGAAAAAGCTATGGAAGAACTTGCCAAGAAATCTCACAAGCTTGCTGAAGAGGCATATAAAAAAGCTCAGGCAGAGCAGGGAAATCAGGCAAACGCAGGTCAGCCTAATGAAAATCAAAATTCTTCAAAGGAAGAAGAGGATGTTGTGGAGGCTGAAGTGGAAGAGGAAGAAGGAAAAGATAATAAATAATTAGACATCTTTTTTAGGGTAATCTATTATAGAGGGGGTTGGGCGAAAATCCCAATCTCCTTTATTTTATGTATATGGAAAGGGGCATATGAAAGATTATTACGAAATTCTCGGCGTATCGAGAGATGCCGATTCAGAGGAAATTAAAAAGGCTTACAGAAAACTTGCTATTCAGTATCATCCGGATAGAAACCCGAACAACAAAGAAGCGGAAAATAAATTTAAGGAATTAAGTGAAGCATATTCTGTTTTGTCGGATAATGCAAAAAGAGCTCAATATGATCAATTTGGAAGGGTTGATGATATGGACTCGGGATTTAACTTTTCGTCAAGTCCGTTTGAGGATATCTTTTCACAATTTTCGAGTGTTTTTGGTGATATTTTTGGAGATCAGGCATACGGTGATAGTGCTAATAGACCTCAAAAAGGTGAAGATATAAGAATCAATCTTAATATAGATTTTAAAGAGGCTGTTTTTGGTGCGGAAAAGACAATCACAATAAAAAAGAAAAAAGTTTGTTCATCCTGCGGAGGAAGCGGAGCCGAAAAAGGTGGACTTGAAACCTGCTCATATTGCAAAGGAATGGGTGAAGTTATATATTCTCAAGGTTTTTTATCCGTAAGGAAAACCTGCCCGAAATGTAACGGAAAGGGCAAAATTATCACAAAAAAATGTAGCAGTTGCCACGGTGTAGGATATGTTTATGAAGAAGAATCATTAACTGTTAAAATAATGCAGGGCATAGACAACGGCAATATCATAAAGGTCAGAGGCAGAGGAAATCCGGGCGTAAATGACGGGCCAAGCGGAGATTTATATATATACATAAATGTTGCAGAGCATGATTTTTTTAAAAGGGATGGCAGAGATATTCATATCCAGGTTCCAATTTCCATAGCACAGGCATCACTTGGTGCATCCTTAAAGATTCCTACAATATGGGGAGAGCATGAAATACAGATTCCGCCGGGCACTCAAGACGGCAAGCAATTCAAGATAAAGCATAAGGGCGTTGAAATGTCAGGTGTAAGGGGTGACGAGATTGTGCATATTAAGGTTGAGATACCAAAAAAATTAACACAAAGACAGAAGGAAATTTTAATGGAATTTGCAGAAGAATCCGGTGAAAAGTTAAACTACAAGGACTCAATTTTGGATAAATTTAAAAATATTTTTAAATGATTGATGTAAATCTTATTCTTCTTCCGCTCATTGGAGCTTTTATAGGTTATGCAACAAACTTTGTAGCCATAAAGATGCTTTTTTTTCCAAGAAAGCCGTATTTTATTTTTGGGCTGAGAATTCCTTTTACACCGGGTTTAATCCCAAAAAAGCGCAAGGATTTGATAGATAAAATATCAACCGTTGTAGCCTTAAAGATTATCGATAAAAAGGAGATAGTAAAATATATCTACAAAAAGAAGAATAGGCAATTTTTGTATGAGTTCTCAGAAAAGCTAATTAACAGCCTGTTATCCAAAAAAATGTCATCAATATCAATAAATTATAAAAAATTAAAAATAATAATAGAAGATTTTTTAAATAACAACCTTGATGATTTTATCAGACAAAAATTATCTAACATTCAGATAGATACCGATTATCTTATTTATAATGCATTTTTGATGCTTGATAAAACAAAAACGGTTAAAAATTACATTGAAAACGATAAAATAGAAAATATAAAGAGCTTTATTGATAGCATAACTGCCAAATCTCTGTTGAATTTATCAAACGAAATGGATTCTGACGAAATGAGAGAGCTTGTAAAGAGAAAAATAAAGAATGCCCTTGATAAATATACAGATGATTCGAATATACTTATAACCTCTTTTGTTTCTATGATAGGCCCTCTGATAGAAGACAACGAAAGGATTGTTGATATCATAATTAATGAAATAAAATCCATACTACTTGACGATAAAATGCAGTGTAATATCTCTAAAAGTGTCTATAACTCTTTGGAAAACGAATTCTTAAACCGGAATATAGAGTATGCCTTAAAGAAAATAGGCAATTTATCTTTAGACGAAGTAAGAAAATATGTCTCTAATAAGGTAGATGATTTCTTTAACAATTTTGACATTAAAAATAAAATTATAGATGGTGTTTTAAATAATATAGATAAGAAAAAACTATCATTTGAGATTACAGCTTTAATAAGATTAACCTTGAATAGATACACTTTTTATGATGTTTTGCACAATTTTAAACCCGATTTAATCGAAAAACTGCCCTCTATGTCTGTAAATAACCTGCTTTTTGTTATAAAAAAAGAGAGCGATAAAATTTTCAATTTTGATATAGCACAAATAGCAAGAAAAAAGCTTGAACGCTTTGATATCTCTGAAGTTGAAGATGTAGTTTTAAATATAAGTAAAGACCAATTTAAATACATAAATGTTTTTGGCGGACTGCTCGGATTTTTAATAGGCATTACGGAGTTTTTGATTCGTTAGCCTATTTAAGAGATAAAATATCGGTTTAATATTTTTATTCGCTCCATTCGATAAAGTTATACATAATGCCGGCTTTTTCCGATTTTATGTTTTTGAACTTTTTGTTAACGACGGTAATTGATGTAGGATAATACAAAAAAATATACGGAAACCGAGCTGTTATAAGGGTGTTGATTTTTAAATATATTTCTCTTCTTTTTTGTTTATTAAAGGTAATTCTTCCGAGTTCTATTAACCTGTCAACCTGTTTATTTTTAAAATCTACGAAGTTAAATGCTCCCGCTTTGGTGCTACTTGAGTGCCAAATGGAGTATTCGTCGGGGTCACTGCCAAGCTGCCAACCTAAAATTATTGCATCAAAATGTCTTTCATTCACCATTTTAATAAAAGCCTGCCATTCGAGTATTCTGATGTTTACTTTTATACCTGCTTGCTTTAGGTATTCCTGAATCATAATTGCCGTATATTTTCTTTCTGCATTACCGTTGTTTGTGTAGATTGTGAATTGAAACGGCTTTCCGTTTTTGTAGAGGTATCCGTTCGATTTTTTTACAAATCCCAAACTTTTAAATATTTTATAAGCCTTTTTCGGAGAGTATGAACAGATGCTTTTATTTACAAAATAGGGTGAGTTTTTGGGATATATTGAGTCTGTAACGCTACCATACTGAAAAAGTATAACATCTTTTAATTTTTTCCTGTTGATTGACATACAGATTGCCTTTCTTATTTTTAAGTTTTGAAATATCTTTTCTTTCAGGTTAAATGCAAGGTATGTATAGCCGGAGGATGGCTCAAAATAGACATTGTAATGTTTTTTTAAATTGTCATCGAACTCATACAGATATTGTATGGGTGAAAGCTGCATCAAATCTAAATTTTGATTTTTAAGCTCAAGGAGATTCGTTGTGCCATCGGGTATAATTCTATAAATTATTTTATCTATTTTGGGTTTTCCGAGAAAGTAGTGTTTATTTGCCTTCAAAATAAGATACTGCCCTGTTTTCCACTTCTTTAAAATGTATGGCCCTGTTCCGATAGGATGTCTGTTAAAACTGCTTGATGCTATACTTTTTTTATTTTCCAAAAGATGTTTCGGCACAATACCCATCATCCATGAGTATAAAGCAGGTGCAAAAGGTTTTGAATATTCTGCCACAATTGTATATTTATCGGTTTTGTAGAGTTTTTTTATAATTTTGTACTTACCTGCATAAGGCGTAGGTGTATTTTTGTTTATTATCGTTTTGTATGTAAAAATAACATCATTTGCCGTAAAAGGATAGCCGTCCTGCCAAAAAACCCCTTTGCGAAGATGAAAAATAATCGTTTTGCCGTGATTTTTAATTTCATAACTTTTTGCCAAATCACCAACTATGTGCATATCTTTATCAAATTTTAGCAATCCGTTGAATATAAAGGATGACACTTCGGCACTTACCGAATCTGTCGCAAGAAACGGTATCAATCTTTTTGGTTCTGCACTTAAAGAGAATTTTATCTCTGAAGAATAAACGAACCTGCTTGAAAAAAGTATTAAAACTATAACAGCAATTTTCAGCAGGTTTTTTGGCATTATTTTTTTATGGGAGCATTTTTATCCGGCAATGGAGTCGCAGGTATTTGAATATGTGTTTTTTGAGGTTGTGCTTTAATCAAAGATGCGTCTTTTGAGTGATAAATTATATAAGATATACTCAGAGAGTTAAGCATAAATAGAAATGCTAAACCCCAAGTGACTTTTGCAAGGAAAGATACAGAGCCACTTGCTCCAAAAAGAGTTTCTGAAGCTCCTGCACCAAAAGATACGCCCATGTCGGCACCTTTTCCTTTTTGAACTAAAATTATTCCTATTAATACAATTCCGAATACAATCTGAGTAAATATTAAAATGGTAAGCATTAACTTTCTCCTTTTATCTTTTCAAATTCCTTTATTATTTGATTAAAATCTTTCGGTATAAGACTTGCTCCACCTACCAAGAACCCATTCACGCTTTGAATTTGTGAAAGAGAATGTGCATTGCTCGGCTTAACGCTACCTCCGTAGAGTATAGGAATATCACCCGCCGTTTCTTTTATAAAATTATGCATTGTCTCCACCGTTTTGTTATCAGCAGATACTCCCGTGCCTATTGCCCAGACGGGTTCATATGCAATTATAACTTTACTCTTGTCAACTTTTCCCAGTCCACTTTTTATCTGTTCTGTTATAATATCAAATTCTCTGTGAGCATTTCTCTCTTCTATTGTTTCTCCTACACACAGAATTGGCGTAAGGTTATGCTCAATTGCAGAAACAATCTTTTTGTTTATTAAATTATTGTCTTCTTTGAAAATATGCCTTCTTTCGGAATGACCCAATATTACAAATTTGCAGTTTAAGGATGTTAGCATAGTCGGAGAAATTTCTCCTGTAAACGCACCCTTTTCTTCAAAGTACATATTTTGTGCGCCAAGATTGATAAAGCTGTTTCCAAAAATGGAAGAAAGCCTGTCAAGATGTGTATATGCAGGACATACAACAATCTCTGTTTTGTCGGTTTCACTTATGGTTTTAATCATATTGTATGCAATAATTCCCGCTTCTTTTATATCAAAGTGCATTTTCCAATTTGCAGCTATTATGTTTTTTTTCATCCCTTTTCCTCCAAGACCTCTATGGCAGGAAGTTGTTTACCTTCGAGTAGTTCAAGTGATGCTCCTCCTCCCGTAGATATATAACTCATATTTTCGCTTTCATTTGCTTTTTTAACGGCATCTGCAGTATCTCCGCCGCCTACTACGCTTAGAGCCCTTGTTTCTCCTATGGATTTCGCCATCTCTTTTGTGCCATTGAAGAAGCTGTTTATTTCAAAAACGCCCATAGGCCCGTTCCATACTATGAGTTTTGCATCCTTTAAAGCCTCTGAAAATAAGATAGAGCTTGCTCTTCCTATGTCAAGACCCATCATATTGTCGGGGATTTCCTGGTATGTAAATGTTTTGCAGTTTATATCATCCTCAATCTCTTTGGAACATACAAAATCAACCGGTAGATAAAATTTTATGCCCCGTTTTTTTGCTTTGTTCATTATCTGTTTTGCGGTATCCATAAGCTCATCCTCAACAAGACTTTTTCCGACGCTGTAACCTAAGGCTTTTAAAAATGTAAAAGCTTGAGCACCCCCAATTATTACCTTATCGGCTTTGTTAAGCAGATTTGTTAAACAGTTAATCTTGCCTGATATTTTTGCACCGCCTATAACCGCAACGAACGGTTTTTCTTCCGATTCCAATATTTTTGAAAAATAGTCAAGTTCTGTTTTTAGCAAAAATCCTGCCGCTACAATTTTTGACATTTTTGGAAGCGCATAAACCGATGCATGTTTTCTGTGGCATACTCCAAAGGCATCATTTATGTATATATCGAAAAACTTAAGGAGCTTGGTAGCAAATTCCTGTGAATTTTCTTCTTCACCCTTGTAGAATCTTAAATTTTCAAGCAGAAGAACATCTCCGTCTTTTAAATTATTAATCATTTCGGCACTGTTTTGTCCTATACAATCTTCTGCAAATAGCACCTTTTTATTAAGCAGTGTTGATAATCTTTTGGCAACGGGCAAAAGAGAATATTTTTTATTTTTAACGCCTTTTGGTCTGCCGAGATGACTTGAAAGAATGATTTTTGATTTATTGTCAATTGCATATTCTATTGTCGGGAGTGCCTGTTTAATTCTATTATCATCAGTTATATTGCCGTTTTCATCCATAGGGACATTAAAATCGCACCTTATGAAAACTTTTTTATGGGCTATATCTATATCGTTAATGTATTTCATTTATACAAAATCTTTCATCTTTAATATTAAATCTCTGAGCCTTGACGAGTATCCCCATTCGTTGTCATACCACGAAAGAACCTTGACCATTTTTTTGTTTATTATCATTGTGCTTAACGAATCAAAAATACTTGAATGAGGGTTGCCTGTTAAATCCCTTGAAACAATGGGTTCATCTATATACTCTAAAATACTTTTTAATTCATTTTGACTTTTTTCTTTGATAATGGAATTTATCTCCTCTCTTGTTGTCTCTCTTTTGGCTTCTATAACAAAATCCACCAAAGAAACATTGGGCGTGGGAACCCTGATTGAAATTCCGTCTAATCTTCCTTTAAGTTGAGGCATTACAATACCTACTGCTATTGCTGCACCTGTTGTGGTTGGAATAATATTTTCCGCTGCAGCCCTTGCCCTTCTTAAATCAGGATGCCTGACATCAAGCAGTTTTTGGTCATTTGTGTAAGAATGAACCGTAGTCATAGAGCCCCTAACTATACCCACGCTGTCATTTAAAATTTTTGCAATCGGTGCTATGCAGTTTGTGGTGCAAGAGGCATTTGAAATGATATTGTTGTTTTTAAAATCAAAATCTTCATCATTAACTCCAAGCACAACAGTTGGAACATCGCCTCCCTTGGCAGGTGCACTTATTACGACCTTTTTTGCTCCGGCTTTAAGGTGCAATTCCGCCTTTTCTCTACTTCTGAATTGTCCTGTTGATTCAAGAACTACATCCACGCCAAGCTCTTTCCATGGCAAATTTGAGGGATTTTCATTTAAAGAGGTTTTTATCTCCTTGCCGTCAAAAAATATGTGTTTATCATCGTGTCTAATGTCGTGATTACGCAGTGTGCCGTGAACGGAATCATATTTTAGCAAGTGTGATAATATATCGTTATTTACAGCTTTATCATTTATTGCAACTATTTCAATATCTTTATATCCTATTGCTGTTCGAAAAAAAGCTCTACCTATTCTACCAAATCCATTAATGGCAACTTTTACAGACAATTTAAACCTCCAAATCTTAATTATTGGGTCATTATAATAAACGAGAGCGCTTTTTTCAAGAATATATTATAAAATATGCTCGCCGTATCAATATTTATACAAATTCAAGTTTATTATTTGCAGGAATGGCAGAGCAGCGATAAGCATAATTAAAAAAAAGCTCTATTGCCGTTATTTTTTCTTTGGTCAAATCGTAAGATATATTGTTCTGCAAATAATCTTTGCAAAGTTGAAGGGTTGTTAAGTTATTTAAATGCGTAAAATCTTTGCATATCGTGTCTATATTTTGAACACCCCACTCCTTTGATTTAATAAAAAGATTTACTGTATCCTCGGTTATATTTTTATTTGTAATCCAAGTGGCAAATACGAAAGGCAACGATGTCATTTTATACCACTCAACCGCAAGATCAAGTACCTGCTCCTCTTTGACTGTTTTTAGTCTTTCCAAAGCCCTATCGCCTATTACAAGTTCGCAATCATAATCATTTTCCACATAGTCCACTGAAAGATTGTATTTGTATTTAAATAAGACCTTTGTGAGAGCAACGGATGTATTTGAATTTTTATCAAGTTTTACCCTTTTTAGTTGATGAATAGGCTTGTTCAATATTAGAATAACACTCTTTACCCTTTTTGTGGCTGATATACAACACTCTTTTATTATTTTGTAATTTTTTGATTGTGCATATTCCACTATTGGCACATTTCCTATATCAACTTCTTGATTTCTTAAAAGAGGGGCACATACGCTTGGAGGTTTCGGAATAAACATAAAGTCATTGTCTATGACCCTCTCTTTTAGTGCATAGTATAGCGGAAATGCATTTAAAAATTCAACAAGGGCAATCTTTAGGCTGCCCTTGCCATCATAATCTATCATTATTTCTTTCTTTCAACCTTTTTGAGCCACCCTTTGGGAGCCTCAACTTTTCCTGTCTGCAAATCTGTATAGTAGTTGTATATTTTCTTTGTATATTCTCCAATTTCACCGTTTCCTACCTTTAATGTTGACCTATCATCAAATACATATTCGCCGACAGGTGATATAACGGCAGCCGTTCCAAGTCCTCCGGCTTCAATTATCTCCTGTTGCTTCACCTTCTCAATAAAATCATTAATTTCAACCCTTTCTTGTGTTACCTTTATATCCAATTTATCCGCTAACTCAATAATTGACTCAGAGGTGATAGAA
>Ga0256842_1001800_pt1 | contig 16481 bp, 18 predicted proteins | sample 4559240metaG_FD_185973 | JGI IMG/M metagenome (GOLD analysis project Ga0256842, IMG submission 185973) | Hydrothermal vent microbial communities from Guaymas Basin, Mexico - 4559-240 | ecosystem: Environmental > Aquatic > Marine > Hydrothermal vents | place: Mexico: Guaymas Basin | collected...
CTGGTACTATGAATCTAAATATAGGTTATATTGATGATGATAATCCTGGTGAAGATTTCACAATTAATTATGATGAGACTACTACACTTAAAGATTTAAAAAATTTAATTAATGAAGAAGCTGGTGAGAAAGTAGATGCAACAATAGTCCAAATAAATAGTGGAGAATTCAGACTTTTCATCAGCTCTGTAGAGACTGGAACATCGCAGAATATTACTATAACAGACAATGATGGATTTTTACTTGATGAAGATGGAAATACAGGTGATACTAGATTAACTGACGATATGACAGCAATACAATCTGGAGTAGATGCAGAGTTTACATTTAATGGTCAAGCAATTACTAGATCTAGTAATGAAGTAGATGATTTGGTTTCAGGATTAACAATTAATTTACTTGAAACGGGATCTTCAAGTGTTAGTATTGCTCAAAATCGTGATGGAATTATAGAAAAGTTTGGAAACTTTGTAGATAAATATAATGCAGCTATAACAGAATTAGATAAAATGACTAAACCTAGTGTAGATAGCAGTGATAGAGGAATTTTTTCAAACGAAAGTACTATTAAAAATATGAAGAGAGTTATTGAGGATATGTATTCAACTATTGGTGGTGGTGTTGGTAGTATGAATGATTATGGTTTTGATGTTGACAAAGATGGAAAAATGACATTTGATAAAACCATATTTGAAGATAAACTTGATGAAAATCCAAATAACGTAGAAGCGTTCTTTACTGGTGGTACGTATACAAATGCTGATGATTCAACAACAGAACTTGATGGGGCATTTGTAGAATATTCAGATGCTATAGAAGCTTATACAAAATATAATGCAATTTTAGATTTATTTAATACTTCTATTACGGATAAAATTTCTTATTTAGAAGATAAAAAAGAAACTGCTGTTGAAAGATTGGATGCTAAGTATGAAATTATGAAAAAACAGTATGCAGCATATGATTTAATTATAAATCAATTAAACTCAGCTTCATCGATGTTTAGCCAAATGATAAATACAGAAGATTCATAAAAAAGGCTAAATAAATAAAATAAATTGCCGATATATTTTGGATGAAAGAGTCTAACAAAGATAGTCAAAAAGGATTTAAAATGTATGGTAGTGTAGCTCATAATATTTATGCACAAAACAATGTAGGCATAGAATCTCCAGCAAAATTAGTAGAGATGTTATATGAAGGTGTTCTTCGTTTTAATGCCCAAGCAAAAAAAGCTATTAAAGATGGTAATATTGAAAAAAGAGTCTACTGGATGAACCGTTCGACTGCTATAATAGTGGAACTTATATCTACCTTAGATATGAAAAGTTCAGGTAATATGTCAAAATATTTAGAGGGTTTGTATAACTATGAAATTGTATTGATATCTGAAGCTGGAAATGAAAATAATATTGAAAAGCTTGATGAAGTAAATAATGTATTTAAAACACTTTTAGAAGCTTGGAGAGAAAGCACAAATGTGGCTTAAAAAGCTAAAAATAGCAATAATTGAAAAAAATGCAGATGCATTAAACGCTTTGATGGATGATATTCCAAAGTTTAGTAATGCAGATGATATTCAAGAGGTTATTTTTCTTTTAAAAGAAGCTACAGATTTAGTTTCTGGTTTAAAAGACGAAACAGCATCTTCAATGAAACAAATGAAAAAAAATATAAACTTTTTAAAATCTACACAAGCACCTAAAATAGGTACTTTAGATATAAAATCATAACTTCTTTTTACTAATCCCAAAGTTCAAACTTCTAATAGTATACTCACTCACTACAGCGCCTTTTCGCATACTAAGTATATGTTCAACTGCATCAGCAATATCTTTTGCAAGTAGTTTTTCATCCTCTTTTTTACTAACATCAAATCGTAAATCATTATAAAAATTACTTTGTGTCATATCTGGGTTAATATTTGTAACACTAAGTCCGCTTTTGCGTGTCTCTTCAAATAGTGAATCTCCAAAAGCTTTGAGTCCAGCTTTTGTAGCACTATAAACTCCTGCAAATTTATTGGCTTTTATAGCTTCAATGGAGTTTATATTTATAAGAAAACCATTATTCTTTTTTAGGTCACGAAGTAGAGCATTTGTAAGTAGCATAGGTGCTGTCAAATTTAAGTAGACCATATCTGTTATAGTTTTGGTACTTAACTCCTCATGAGGCTCAAATCGTCCAAATCCAGCGCAATTTATTAGCATGAAAATATTTTCCTCTTTTAATGCTCTACATGTAGAGAGGGTTTCTTTTTCATTTGATAAATCAGCTTGAAGAGGAGTGAAATTTTCATCATCAAAATGTTTATTTGTTATGCTTCTGCTTATTCCAATAACTTGATAATTTATACTCAATAATCTTTCAGATATTACTTTCCCAATACCACTGCTAGCTCCAGTCACAACAACTTTTTTCATACATAATCCCTCTTATTCTGAACCAGATTCAGAATCTCATCTATTTTATCAAAGATTAGTTTTTTAGCACCATCTTTTGTGACAGTATGCGGTTCAAAATGATCACTTACTATTTTAAATATATATTTATTCTCTACATGTAGAGAGGCTTCTAAAAATCCGGCTGATTCCATATCTACTATATTGTATCTGTTTTTATCATTTAAAGCTTCATCGACGCAACTAATCTTCTCTTTTAATCCATCTATTAGTTGTCCAATTTTGTAGTTTTTGTTAGCTGCGCATATACCGACATTTACGATTTTATCATCTTTGTTCATTTTATCAACAACGACCTGTGTGGCTTTTTGCATATTTTGACTACCCATACCACTTATTATTATTTGTGCATCTGTTTTTTTATCTATAAAGGCTTGTGCCTCAGCTTTTAATGCTACTAGTATATATATCATGTTAAATTGTACCTAAATAATTTTTTTGAAACAATTCCAAACTAACTCTTTGAAATTTCATCTTTTTTAGTTATAATTTCGTCGCTCTTCTTTAGACCTGTGCAATGGTGACTTCGGACACTGTGTCAGGGTAGGAATACAGCAGCACACTCGGTTTTGCTATGTGCCGCAGGTATCTGGAGAAGGGTACTTCTTTTAATCTTCCCTATATTTTGAAATACCACAAGGCTGATTTGGACTAGGTGGATTCTCTTTTAAATATGTTAAATCTTCTAAAGTTTGTGTTAATACTTTTTTTTGTTGAAGTATTGGAAGCATAATATTATCTTTTTCATTTAACGGAATATCCCAGTTAAGCAGTAGTGCTTGAACTTCATCATCTAACTCTTTAAGTGCATTTTCTATGTGTTTTATTGAATTCATAAGCAAATTATAACCACTTTTTATGTTTTTTTGGGTATAATTGCGGTTCCAAATTACGAAAAAGGAAAATCGATGCCAAAAATGAAATCGGTAAAAGGCGCTGTAAAGCGTTTTAAAGTTAAGAAAAATGGTTCTGTTAAACGTGGTACTGCGTACAGAAGTCACATTTTAACTAAACAAGATGCAGATACTCGTCGTAATCAAAACAGCCCAAAAGTTGTTTCAAAAGCTGACGAAAAAAACATCAAGGACATGATTAACTAGTAATAGTGAAATCATAAATCTCCAATTTTAAATAATTGGGAAAGCTACTCTACATGTAGCACCTCGCTCACGAGATAGTGACTGGGTAAAGAAAAAAGGAAAGAAATGCCAAGAGTAAAAACAGGTGTTGTTCGTAGAAGAAGACACAAGAAAATATTAAAATTAGCAAAAGGTTTCTATAGTGGTCGTCGTAAACACTTCAGAAAAGCTAAGGAACAGATTGAAAGATCATGGGTATATGCTCATCGTGACCGTAAGCAAAAGAAACGTGATTTCCGTAAATTATGGATTGTTCGTATCAATGCAGCGAGTCGTTTAAATGGTATGACTTACTCAACTTTCATGAATGGTGTTCACAAATCTGGCATCGAGCTTGATCGTAAAATTCTTGCTGATATGGCTATGAATGATGCAGCAGCGTTTAGCGCAGTTGTTGAAGCTTCTAAAGCAGCATTAGCATAATTAAAACTCTCAGCTTAGGCTGAGGATTTTAAAACCTCATTTTTACAGTTTATGTAAAAATAAAACTTCATTACCTTTAGGATTAAAGTAAATACCTAAAGAAGATCTTCGAGAAACAAAAACTCCACGACCATTAAATTTTATTTTATTTCTAAAGATTTTGCTTAAAATATTTGTATCAAAACCATCACCTTCGTCAATAATACTAGTAATAATATAAACCTTATTCATATAATTTATTTTATTTATGGTGATTGCTATCTTCTTAGTGCAGGTTTTTTCCATAGTTTCAAGTGTAGAAAAGTAAGTGTCATTTTCTAGGAGTGTGTGTTTATTCTCAGATGTTAAGCCAAGGTTTCCATGCTCATAAGCATTCATTGTAAGTTCTGTAAAAACAACACTTGCATTGTGGTTTAGCGTATTATCACTACTGATATCTTCCCAAATTTTTATATACCAATCACTAGCGTTATCGAGGTCTTCTAAACTAGTAGCAAACTCTTTTTTTGCAATTATATTTTCATGTAGGTTTAGTTTATTAAAATATATGAAAGTTATATCATCTTCTTGAGTATCTATTTTCCATAGTAGTTTTTCACGCATATCTTCTTTTGTGAAAGATTGTAAAAAATCCTTTTCTACAAAGTCAGCATAAGTTTTATCTCCATATCTAGTAGGATTTTCTACCATACCATCACTGTAAAATAAAAACTTTATACTTTTGGAGGTGTCAAATTTATCAATATTAAAATCACGCATATACTTACTGATTGGTGGGTTATTTGATTTAATTCTAGATATAGTGTTATTCTCTAGTTGCACAAGTGATGCAGGCATAGAAAACTTTGCGTAAGAGATCTCTTTGTTGACACAATCAAGTAAAATATAATCAACAGATAATGCTTCTTCCTCAAGTAAAATAGGCTTTATATACTCAATAGAGTCATATATAAGTTTGTTAAAATCTAAGTCAGAGGCTGCAATATCTATGATATGATTAACATAAGTTGTAAAAATCATAGCAGACATTGAGGCGGATATTCCTTTTCCCATCCCATCTACAACTAAAAAGAATATTTTACTATCACTTATTCTTCTTGCACTGTATGCATCGCCACTAAGTGTATCTAGAGGTTTATACATAAAGTCTATCATAGCTGTATAATCTTGATGTATCATCTGATAGTAAAAATCATTTTTAAGTATATTTAGCTCTTTTTCAAATGCTAAATCTTCTTGATAATTATTGTATTTATCTTTATCTTCTAAATCTTTAAGCTTTTTCTTTCTTTGTTTTTCTATATAACTTTCACCCATCAAAACTTTAGCTGTGTTCATTATTGCATTTGTTATCTCTAAAGTTTTTATAGGTTTTTCTATAAAGTTATGTATATGTAACTTTATAGCAGATTTAATTACATCTAAATCTTCAATACTAGAAACTAAAACGATTGGTATATCATTGTTTTCTTCTCTGACCTTTTTAATCATCTCTAAACCATTTAATTTAGGTGCATAATAATCAGCGATTATAATATCTATATTGTTATTTAGGTATTTTTTATAACCATCCTTGCCATCTTTTGCGCAAATAAGTTCTTTTATATAGTCTTGAAGTGTATTTTTGTAGATTAATTGAGTAGAGATATCATTTTCAATACAAAGTATAGTAATAGATTTTAAAAATTCTAAAACACTATCATCAATATTAATAGATTCTCTAATCATAATATGTGCTTACTATGTAGTAAACTTACTCAACTCTGCTTGAAGTTCATGAGTCTCTTGAGTAAGTATATTTACTGTTTCTTCTATCCCAAGCCCAAGCTCTAGATTTTCATCAGAGACTTTTATAATTTCATCCATATGAGTTATAAGTTCTTTAGTTTTTGTAGCGATATAAGTACTTTGATGCATAACATCAGTTGATTGCTCTTGCGTGAGAACTATATTTTCTTTAGTCTCTTCTGCTGATACTATTAACTCTTGAGCAGATTCGGCAATTTGATGCATATTTGTAGAAGTATTATCTGTGCCTTCTGCAATCTCTACAACATTTTGAGTTATAAGATTTACATTTGCACTGATTTCAGAAAGTGACTTTTGTGTACGTTCTGCAAGTTTACGAACTTCATCTGCTACAACAGCGAAACCGCGTCCATGTTCACCAGCTCTTGCCGCTTCGATAGCAGCATTTAATGCAAGTAGATTTGTTTGGTCTGCAATATCTGAGATAATAGAAAGTACATCTTTAATATTTTTAGCTTGTTCTGTAAGTGATGAAACTTTTTCAACTAAGTCCTGTTGATGTATTGAACCATCTTCAATAGATTGTGTTACAGCGTCAAGTTTATTAATAAAATCATTTAACACGTCAAAAGTAGAGCCTAAGTCTTCTGTAACACTTATTGATGACTCCTCTACAGTATCTAGTTTTGTGGCTATTTCAGAGACAAGAAAATCAATATTTTTAATACCACCAGCACTTTTTTCACTATTTATAGCTAATATTTTAACTACTTCTGAAAGTTTGTCATTTTCTTGAGATGTTGATTCAGACACATCTAAAGCCTTGATGATACTTGTGCGAAATGCTGTAATCATTACATGTATAGCTTGTGCAATTTCAGCAATCTCATCTTTACCAGCTATTTTAATCTCACAAGTCAAATCAAGTGATTTTGAAATACATTTGATTTTCTGCAAAGAGTCTTGAACGCTATAATTAACACCTTTTGATATGAAAAAGATTATTACAAACATAACAATAGAAAATAAAATATAGCTAACAAGTGTAACAGCAGCAACAGTCTTACTCTTTGATTCAATCGTCTCTAAAATCATATCATTTTGATGTGCTAGTTCATCATCAACTTGCTTTAGAAGGTTGATTTTTTTAGTGATTGTTTTAAACCAGTGAACACTATCCACACCGAAATTACCGTTTAAGTGGTTTGCAGTTGCAATACTTCTCATCTCATTAACTTCATCAACAACAGGAGATGACATTTTAGATCTGTATAAATCTTTTGATTCTTGCGTTGCCATAGCCAAGTAAGAATCAAGGTAACTATCCTGTTCTGCTACTAACTTTACCCATTTAGCAAACATTCCATTGCCAAATTTATCAGCTGCAAAAGTACCACTAAGGACAGCACGTTCTATCCCAGCTCTCTCTTTTGATTTTAAAAAGTTAGTATAAGAGTCAAGAGCTTTAACAAGTTCTTGAGTTGTAGCAAATTTTGCGGTAAGAGCTACAATATTTAAAATGTTTGCATTCATCTTTGTATAGTAAGTTACTTCATCTTTTACGCTAATTTGAAGATTATCAACTGATGACCTAATTTGAGAAATTTTTTCAATTTTGCTATTAAACGATGATATTTCACTGTTTAATTCTTGTGGAAATTCCGATAAATTTAAAGATGATATATATTTTTTTAGTTCATTATGTTGAGTGTCTGTTTGCACTCTTTGTTTAGGTAAAATATCAACAAACTTAGAACCTTTAGATCCTAAAAATCCAGCAGATGCTCCACGTTCTTTTTGTGTTTCATGTATTAGTAAAGATAATTTTTGAGAAAGTATATTTAGTTTTTGTGCTTGTATAACTGCTGCTCTTTCTGTGAAAGCCTTGTTCATAGCTATACCTACAACAATAAGTGAAAAAGTTATTACTAACGCACCAATAAGCCCAAGTTTCTTTTTAATAGTCATATTTTACGCCTTTTTTGCATTAAATGTTGTTGTTAAGTTTAAATCACTTAGTAGTTCTAAGAGTTGTTGATTACCAACTTTCATTTGTATTTTAATATTGTCTTTTAATATAAGTTTATTAAGATATCCAATAACAGATGATGTCATTGAAAGAGAATCTACAATATTTAAGATGATTGAGCTATTTGTTGTTGCAACACCATCTAATACTTGTTTTATTTGTTGAAAATCAGAAACAGTTTTGATATTTCCATCAATTGTGACATTATTTGAAGAAGCTTTAATATTCATTATAAACCTTTAAAGTTAAGTATCATCTAGTTTATAATTATCTTGATTAAAATCAACTAAAAGTAGTAATGTTTTTTAACCATTCTTTCATTTTAGCCTCATAACCAATCTTTTTAAGCTCTACAAATTTCAAATCTTTAGATAAGTATTTTTGTTTTACATATCCACCAAAGTCATGTGGGTATAAATAGCCTTCATTATTTTGAGTAATATTTTTTGGAATCTCTAAAATATTTCCATCTCTAACAGATTTTAATGCCTTGTTAATTGCTTCATAAGATGAGTTTGATTTTGGAGATGCACAAAGATATACCACTGCTTGTGCTAAGATGATTCTAGCTTCAGGATAGCCAATCTTAGAAACAGCAGTCAGAGTAGAAGTTGTAAGAGTAAGTGCTTGTGGGTTAGCATTGCCTATATCTTCACTAGCTAAAATTACAAGTCTTCTAGCAATAAAATCAGCACTCTCTCCACCATCAATTAATCGAGCTAAATAATAAATCCCAGCATCCATATCAGAGCCACGAATAGACTTAATCATAGCAGATGTCAAATTATAATGAACACCAGCCTCGCTACTTCCAGCTTGAAGTGCATTTGGGCGTAAAGATTTTAACAACTCTATTGTTATGTTTGTGTCTACATGTAGAGCAAACTCTAGTAAGTTTATCATTGCTCGTGCATCACCACCAGAGCTTGCAATCAGATACTCTTTCGCATCTTGGCTACATGTAGCATCTACATGTAGAGCTAAAATATTTGACAGTACTTTTTCTAAAGCTTCATTACTAATGCTGTAAAGTTCAAACAGCATTGAGCGGGAGCGAATAGCTGAAGTTAAAGAGTAGAAAGGGTTTTCAGTTGAAGCCCCTATGATAAGTACAGAATTGTTTTCCATTACAGGAAGTAAAACCTCTTGTTGATTTTTAGCTAATCTATGAACTTCATCTATGAAAATAAGTGGTTTTTGCAAAGCATTTTTATATTGCTCAAATATTTTACGAAGTTGCTCAATCTTTAGGCTAGTAGCATTAAACTCATAAAATGGCATATCCATCTCTTTAGCAATAATCCTAGCTATGGAAGTTTTTCCACAACCAGCAGGACCAAAGAAAAAACTATGACCAAGGGCTTGTTTTTCACAAAGTATGCGAAGTGGAGAGTTTTTTGAACTTAGATGCTCTTGACCTAGGAGTTCATCAAACGAGTTTGGTCTATTTTTCACCACGCTCTCGTTTTAGTTTTTTCTCTGCTTTCATATAAGTTGCTAACGCTGAGTACTCACTTCTACTTAAAAATCTAACTTTTCCAGTTGGTAAGTTATTTAACTCAACTTCAGCAAAAGAGATTCTTTTTAAGTCCGCTATATCTGTTCCAAAATGTGCAAAAAATCTTCTAAGTTCACGATTTTTACCCTCAGATAAGGCTACTTTTAATATAGAATAGTTTGGAGTATTTTTTTGAATTTTATATCCAATAAATGGTTTAAATTCCATACGAGTTACTTTTGAATGCTCATGCCCACCAGCAGATGCGTCATCTAAAATCATACCATTTAGCATAGCTGTTTCTATCTCAGAGGTTACTTCACCTTTGATTTTTATCTTATAGATTCTCTCTAGGTCAGACTCCATTAAAGCTGTCGCAATTTTACTTGCATCAGTTAAAAGTAAAACTCCCTCAGAAGCATAATCAAGTCTACCAACAGGAATAAAATGTTTGTACTTTTTATCTAGCGAATCATAGATAGTTCTACGACCACGAGGATCAGTTTTTGTTACTAACTCACCCTTTGGTTTGTTATAAACAATAACCGTGTATTTATCGCGTACAGCGACTTGTTTGCCACTAACATAAACTATGCTAACACCCTCTTCAACTTGAGTTGCAGGATTTTGCTGTATCTCGTCATCAACTCTAACGTAACCATCTAAAATGGCTTTATCTGCTTCTCTTCTTGAGTAGCTTGAGTGGTGTGCTATATATTTGTTTAATCTCATTTTTATGAAATTCCTTTTTCGATAAGGGTATGAATATGTAAGACACCCTTAACATTTTTTTCTTTATCTGTAACAACAAGTAGCTGAATTTTCATATCTTCAATGATAACAAGAGCTTCAGAAGCTAGTATGTTCTCATCGTCTATAGTTTTTGGATTATGTGTAGCGTATTTATAAACTTCATCATCAAGTGAAAAATCTTCTGAAAGTAATGCACGACGAATATCTCCATCGCTAACAAGAGCTAGAAGTTTGTTTTGTTTATCTGTAACCAAAACAGTCCCAAGTCTACCTTCGCTAATTTTTAAAATTGCTTCTTTTACACTTGTATCTTTAGTTATGATTGGCAAATTGTCTTTACGCATTAAGTCAGAGACTTTTACAAAAAGTTGTTTTCCTAAAGCTCCACCAGGATGAAAAGATGCAAAATCACTTTTTTGAAAATCTCTAGCCCTCATAAGACAAACTGCCAATGCATCGCCAAGTGCTAAAGTTAGAGTAGTTGAGCTTGTTGGTGCTATATTTAATGGACAAGCTTCTTTCTCAACAACTACATCTATAACTAAATCACTGTACTTTCCAAGTGTAGAGTTTCTATCTCTTGTCATCCCAATTAGTGGAGTGTTAAAGCGTTTTACATGTGGTAAAATAGAGCTTAGCTCTTCACTTTCTCCAGAGTATGAGATAGCAATAACTACATCTTTATCCCCAATCATTCCTAAATCACCATGAAGTGCTTCAGTAGGATGCAAGAAAAAACTAGGAGTCCCAGTAGAGGCAAAAGTTGCTGCCATTTTTGCACCAATTAAGCCAGATTTTCCAACACCAGTGATGATAAGTTTACCTTGACATGCAAGTATAAGTTCAACTGCTTTTTCAAAAACATCATCAATGTTTTTAGCAGACTCTAGTAGAGTATTTGCCTCAATATTTAGAGTTTCTTGTGCTATTTGTTTGTAATTCATAATGTGATTATACCCTTTTTGATATAATAGTTTGATAAGGATTTTATTATGCAAAATTTATATGATGAAGTAGGCTCTTTGGATGAGCGTTGTTATAGTGAATTTGAACTTACTGAAGATATTTTAATGGAGCATGCTGCAAATGGCATAGCATCATATATTCGTGCAAATTTTGCTAAAAATTCTAAAATAATAGTTGTTTGTGGAAGTGGAAATAATGGTGCTGATGGTATCACCCTTGCAAGACTTCTACATGTAGAGTATGATGTTAGTATTTACTATGCAAAAAAACCAAAATCCCCAATGGCTATACTTCAAGACAAACGAGCAAAAAATATACAAGTGCCAGAGTGTAAAAAAATAACTGATTGTGATGTTTTAGTTGATGCACTCGTAGGTACTGGGTTTTCTGGTTCTCTAAATGAGAAACTAAAAAAACTTATGAATAAAATGAATAGTGTTCAAGCTTTTAAAATAGCTTGTGATATTCCATCTGCATATGAATTTAGAGCTGATGTTACTTTAACAATGGGTGCATTAAAAAAATCCATGTTTTTAGATGAGCATAAAGATTTTATTGGAGAGATAAAGGTCTTAGATTTAGGAATATCTCGTGATATTTATGAAAAACCATCAAATTATCAACTTTTAGATTTAGAAGATTTAGAACTTCCATATAGAGATAAAAAAGATTCACATAAAGGTACTTTTGGTCATCTTGCAGTTGCCTTAGGGGTTAAAAGTGGTGCTGGTATCATCTCTGCGTTGGCTGCATTAAAATTTGGTGCAGGGCTTGTTAGTTTGGTTGGTAATATAAAAGATAGTGTGCCTCATATCATTATGTACTCATCAAATATACCAAATTCTGCTACTGCCTTAGCTCTTGGAATGGGTTTAGCAGATGAGTTTAACGAGATAGATATAGGAGATTTATTAGATAATGATTTACCTCTAATTGCTGATGCTGATATTTTTAATAACAAAATTATTTTAGATATATTAAAAAGAAAAAATCTAATACTTACACCACATCCTAAAGAGTTTGTAGCCCTTTTAAAAATTGTTGGCTTATCAAGTATAACCATTAAAGAGCTACAAAAAAATCGTTTTAAATATGTAGAACTTTTTTGCCAAAAGTTTAAAGATGTAGTTCTAGTTTTAAAGGGTGCAAATGTAATAATTGGGCAAAATGACAACTACTTTGTAAACCCTCACGGCTCAGAAGTTTTAGCAAAAGGTGGCAGTGGTGATGTTTTAAGTGGTCTGATGGGTTCACTTTTAGCTCAGGGCTATGAGCCTCTACATGTAGCCATTCACGCTTCACTAACTCATACAAAACTGGCAAAAGAGTTTAAAGGTGCTTCATTTTCTCTTACGCCAGATGATTTAATCAAAGGTATTGGCAAACTATAAGATTGCTTATGATATAAATCAATTATTAAAATAATTATAGGAAATAATTTATGGATAATATACTAAAAATTGGAAAATATGAACTTGGTTCTAGACTTATAGTTGGTTCTGGAAAATATGATAGTTTTGAGATGACAAAAGATGCTACATTAGCTTCAGGAAGTGAACTTATAACTGTTGCAGTTCGTCGTTTAAATATCACTGACCCAGATAAAGAAAACTTAAGAGATACTTTTGCTGGAACAAATGTAAAGTTTTTACCAAACTCTGCAGGATGTGTTACAGCTGAGGAAGCGATAACTACATTTCGTCTTACTCGTGAAGCTACTGGAATTGATTTAATCAAGTTAGAAGTTATCGGTGATACTAAAAAAACTCTTTACCCTGATGTTTTAGAGACTATTAAAGCTTGTAAAGTTTTAGCTGATGATGGTTTTACTATCATGGCATACACTTCTGATGACCCTATCATGGCAAAGCGTTTAGAGGATGCTGGCGCTCACGCTGTTATGCCTCTTGCTGCACCTATTGGAAGTGGTTTAGGGATTCAAAATCCTTACAACATAGTATTTGTTCGTGAAGCAGTAAATCTTCCAATCATTGTAGACGCTGGAATAGGTTGTGCTAGTGATGCAGCTTATGCGATGGAGTTAGGTGCTGATGGTGTTCTTACAAACACAGCTATCGCTCAAGCATCAAATCCAATGATGATGGCTGAGGCTATGAAACATGCTGTAAGAGCAGGCAGAATGTCTTACTTAGCTGGACGTATTCCTAAAAAACCTTATGCTACTGCATCTAGTCCAGTTGATGGACTAATTCAGTTTTAAGTTAAACTTCTATCTTATCAGATAGATGGGTCATCAGTAAAAGTTGACCCATCCCTTCAAAAAACTTATTAACACCCATATCTTCTACATGTAGAGCTTTTTTTAGAGTTACTAAAAAAACTTCTTGGGATTCATTTGATGCTTTCATATATGTTTCTATGATGTAGTTGAATGAAAGTGTATGCACTTTTCCATTTACATCAAAGTCGATTTCTGAAAAAATATCAATATTATTTTCAGTAATAATTTTTTTACACTCTAGTTCTAAGTTATTCATCTCTTATAGCCTCCATATCTAATTCACCGCTTTTTAGTTTTGCCATATATGTATCTAGCTGTTTTCTAACATCCCCACTAAGTATAAATAATCCTAAAATATTTGGAAGAGCCATAGCTAACATAAGCATAAAGCTAAAGTCTACCATTATGCCAGTACTTACTATAGTTGCAATTACAGAAAGAGATAAGAACATTATTTTATAAACTATTGAAAATTTTGAACCAAAAAGATATACCCAAGCACGCTCTCCGTAGTATGACCAAGAGATCATAGTAGAAAATGCGAAAAGAAAAATACTAACAGATAAAACAGTTGGAAACCATGAGAGAACCGTTCCATAAGCTGCACTTGTAAGAGCTGCTCCCTCTTTTGCAGCAATGAGAGCTGTGTAGGCACCATCTGGCTCAAATACGCCGGTAATGATAATAACAAGGGCTGTCATAGTACAGATAACTACAGTATCTATAAATGGTTCATAAAGTGCAACAAAGCCTTGACGAACAGGGTACTTTGTAAGTGCTGGAGCATGAGCAACTGGTGATGAACCAATCCCTGCTTCACTTGAAAATACAGCGCGTTGAAAACCTTGAATCAATGCTCCAAGCATACCGCCATAAACAGCAGAGGTATTAAATGCCTCGGAAAAGATAAGAGCAAAAGCATCATCAATTTTGTCATAGTGCAAACCCAAAATCCAAATAGAGGCACTTAAATAAATTATTACCATAATAGGAACAAGAGCTTCTGTGATATTTGCGATTCTTTTAACTCCTCCAATAATTACTGCTCCAGTTAAAGTTGCTAAAATAAAACCAAATACTAAAGGATTGCTAGCAAAGTAAGGAATCTCATGAGAGATAACGCTGTAAGCTTGGGATACTTGAAAAATATTTCCACCACCAATAGCTCCACCAATCATTAAAAAGGCAAATATAACGGCTAAAACTTTTCCAAAACTTGGGTAGCCTTTTTTAGCTAGACCTTTTGAAAGATACTCCATAGCCCCACCCATAACAGTGCCATCTTCTAAAAAAATTCTATGTTGAATAGAGAGTGTAACCTCTGTAAACTTTAAACTCATCCCTAAAAAACCAGCAACAATCATCCAAAAAGTTGCCCCTGGACCACCAATGGCAACAGCAAGTGCAACACCAGCAATATTTCCTAAACCAACAGTAGCAGATAGGGCTGTCGTCAGCGCTCCAAAAGAAGATATAAGTCCCTCATCATCAATAGTTTTGTATCTACCTCTGATAATGTCAAAAGAGTGTTTAAATGCTCTTATGTTAATAAACTTTGTAACAAATGTAAGATAAATTCCACCAGATATAAGCCACATAACTAAAAATGGAAGTCTTACACCTTCGACACTTCCAAATAGTATGTCAAAAAATAGTGCAGACTCTAAAAAAGAGTTTGCTGCAGAAAAAAAATCACCCAAAAATCACCCCTAAAAACTATAATTGAGTAATTGTATCAAAGTAATTTGGAATTAACGCTAAAAACTATTGACTTTTTAAAAGTAATTGACTATAATTCCGCCTCATTAGTTAGCTTTAGGGTTAGTTTTTGTAATAGGTCGGGGTGTAGCTCAGTATGGTTAGAGTACCTGGTTTGGGACCAGGGGGCCGAAGGTTCGAGTCCTTTCACCCCGACCACTTCTTTTATATTTAAAATTTTCTAAAATATGGTGAGATTAGCTCAGCTGGTTAGAGCACTGGTTTGTGGTGCCGGGGGTCGCGGGTTCGAATCCCGTATCTCACCCCATTAACTTTTAAATATAAAAACTTTTAATAATTATAAGATGATACAAGCGTTCGTGGCTCAACTGGATAGAGTTTCGGATTTCGGCTCCGAGGGTTATAGGTTCGAATCCTATCGGGCGTACCACCTTTACAGAGATTTATCAGCTTAACTGATTATGTATGCGTCCTTAGCTCAGCTGGATAGAGCAATGCCCTTCTAAGGCATCGGCCTCAGGTTCGAATCCTGAAGGGCGTACCACTGTTTAAACTAAGATAAAGAATTTTTAACTATAATTCTACTCTTATTAACAATCACATGCGGATGTGGTGAAATTGGTATACACGCCAGACTTAGGATCTGGTGCCGCAAGGCGTGGAGGTTCAAGTCCTCTCATCCGCACCATCATTTAAAACAGACTTTACAATATTAATAATTATTATAACTGCGGATGTGGTGAAATTGGTATACACGCTAGACTTAGGATCTAGTGCAGCAATGCGTGAAGGTTCAAGTCCTTTCATCCGCACCACCCTTAAATACGTACCTATACGGAATCAAAGAAACTAAAATTTATCATAAATATTTAATTTTACAATAAGATATTTTATTATAATAAATATATTTAAATTTCTAAAATAATTCAATTTAATTATTTTAATAAATCAATATATTAATGATAAAATTCTTCTTTTAAGAAAACTCAAAAATCACTTTTTTACTACATTTTAACTACAAGCACTCAAACTTAATTTTAAATTCTTTTTACAATTAGTTCTAAAACTTCAATTACAGAAATTTGAGCTAAAAAATATGAAAACTTTTGCAAGTTTATGCAATGATTTAATAATTATTGCAATTATTTATTGCATATTTCGCTCTTTATGGACATTCATTAACTTTCGCTCTATTATTGCCCCGTAAGAAATTATTCAACGGGGTACCAAGTGTTTCACTCCCAAAGTGAAGGAAGCTTATTTGGCTTCCCGTTGAGTAATTTACAAACGGAGCACTTGGTACCTGTTCCTCACTCAAGCACTTTTCAATGTTCAAATTAAAACGATAGGCGTATTATCAAGCGTCTGATGAAGTAGATATATCATTTATGAGTAATATCATAGTTAAAAGGCATAATGAGTACCTGATATATTGAAAAAAAAGTAGAAATTGATACAGTTGCGGCTGGTTCTCACATGGAAACAAAAAGAGGAATCGACT
>Ga0256842_1001801_pt1 | contig 16477 bp, 11 predicted proteins | sample 4559240metaG_FD_185973 | JGI IMG/M metagenome (GOLD analysis project Ga0256842, IMG submission 185973) | Hydrothermal vent microbial communities from Guaymas Basin, Mexico - 4559-240 | ecosystem: Environmental > Aquatic > Marine > Hydrothermal vents | place: Mexico: Guaymas Basin | collected...
TATTGTATCAAAAAAATAAATAATTTAAAAATTAATGTCTTCTACTTATTACTTAAATTGAATTTAAAAAATCATTCATTATTTTATTTAAGGCCTTATTAAAGGCCACAACTGCTCCGTATGGAGTGTTCTCTTTACATAAAACTTTAACATTATATTCTCTTTGTTTTTTTACACCCATTTTTGATACAATAAATATCATATCTACAACTGCATATGATTTTGATCCATAATATCTATGTGTAAATTTTTTTACAAGTATTTTTAATTTATGGGTGTAATGACTTTTATTTAGATTCCGTGTTATAAATTTTATTTTGGATTTGGGATTTTGAGAAAAAACAAGTGATGATAATAACATGTTTGATATAGGTGCTGCCCATAAATGATATGAGTAATTTTGTACTTCATAATCTCTATAGCTATAACATATTTTTTTTGTATCGTATGGAGGAAATACATCTATACTAGAAATGAAAATTACTCTGTCTATTTTACTATTATTCAAATCTAATTTTACATCAATTGTATGATAAACTAAATTCTTTTTAGGTAGAGAAACACATGAGGATATAAAAAATAAAATAAATAAAATAATCAATTTTTGTCTCATAAACTATTCTCCTGGTCCTGGTTTTGTAAATACGCGGTCGTAGATAAGATTAGATGGCCTATCTTCTATATTTGATAATAAAATTTTAATCCTATTTAAAGTATCCTGTATATTCTTTAAAGTTTTTACAGTCTCATCCATTACATACTTGGATTTAGATGAAAATTCATTGGTTTTTGAAACCAATAAATGAGATATTCTTTCTTCATCATTTTTTATCTGTCTCAACAATCTACTGGTGTCATTAGATAATTTATCCACATTTTGTGACACCAAATAAAGTAATTTTGGTAATTTTTTTGAGGCCTTTGATAAATTTTCTATAGTTAATGCTATCTCTTTATTGTGATTATCAATATTCTCAATCACGGAATTAATATTATCTATTGTCTTTATGAGTTTGTTTACATGTTCTTTATCTAATAAATAATTTAAATTCCGAACCAATATCTCAGCCTGTCCACTCAAGCTACTTAAAGTGGTGTCTAATCTGGTAATTATAGAAGGTGCTGTTTTAATTTCTGGATAGGGTTTAGCAACTCTAGCTGGTAATTCTTTAGATCCTTTTGAACCTCCCTTGATCTCAATACTCGCCAGACCTGTTATTCCCTGATATGTCAAAATAGCCCTGGCATCCTCTTTAATTGGCACATTTTTTAAAATCTTTACTGTTACATCGATTATGTTTGGATCCTCTCCATCTATTGATAAACTGTGAACTGATCCAATTTTTATACCTTTATACTTTACTGATGAACCAACATTCAAACCTGAAACCGACTCCCTAAATCTAATCAAATAATATTTATATTCCTTTTTGTATTTTGTATTACTAATCCATATAGCAAAAAAAATAATACATGTTATTGTAAGAATTACAAAGAGTCCAACCACCATATAATTTACATTTCTCTCCAATCTAACCTCCTAATTATTGATTTGAAAATATTGCTTAATCCATGGATGATCTGTCTTTTTAACATCATCAACTCTACCTTGTGCAATTATCTTTCCTTTTAAGAGTACTATCATCCTATCCACTATGGAATTAATTGTAGAGAGATCATGTGTGATCATAACTATTGTAATATTTAACAAGTCCCTTAATTTTTTTATGGTATCATTAAATAAGGTGGCAGATACAGGATCTAGCCCAGAAGTGGGTTCATCTAAAAAAAGTATCTTGGGATCCATTATAAGGGATCGTGCAAGTGCTGCTCTTTTAACCATTCCACCACTTAGCTCACTTGGGTACAGGAAAATAGAATCAAGTGGAAAATTGGCCATCTTTAATTTAAGTAATCCCAATTCATTTATAACATCTTTTTTTAAACTTGTTTTTTCTTTAATGGGCATAACTACATTTTGAATAACATTAAGAGATGAAATTAGTCCACCAGATTGAAATAAAACGCCTATATCCTTCTCAATAATATTTTTAAATCTCCTTTTCTGATTATATGCATCAACCCCCAAGATATTAATGGTACCAGAATATGGATTAATTAGACCGAGTAGCTCCCTTAAAAGTACTGTTTTACCAGATCCACTTCCACCAATAATAGCAAATATTTCCCCAGCATTTATAAAAAAATTTAAATTTTCATGAATTTTTTTTTCACCAAGTACTGTATTAAGATTTTTAACTTCTATAATTGGGCTCATAGACCTAACTTTTGAAAGACAATTGAGAGAATAGCATCTATCACTATAACAACAAAAATAGTATTAACTACACTCATGGTGGTTTTAATTCCAAGTTCATCGGAATTATATCTAACACTAAATCCCCTATAACAAGAAATCAATACTATTGGAATGGCGAAAATAAATCCCTTTAAAATACCTATTAAAAAGGATGTAAGTGATAAACTAGTTTTTAAACGAATCAACATAGTGGTGAAATCCAGATTCAATAAAAAATGGGACAAATATATTCCACTTCCAATACCAACTACATCGGCAATAAAAATTAATAATGGCAAAGATATCAACATTGCAATTAATTTAGGAATAACCAACAACTCTGTAGGAGATATTCCTATTATCCTCAGTGAGTCAATTTCTTGATTTAACATCATTGAACCTATCCTTGCAGTATAAGCAGATCCAGACCTTCCTGCCACCATTATAGATGTTAATAAAGGCGCCATCTCTCTGGCTATTGACAAACTTATTAGATCAACAATAAATATATTTGCACCAAACTTCTCAAGCTGAGCAGCTCCTTGATATGACAAAACTACACCAGATAATAATCCAACAAGAGAGACAATTGGAATAGCATATACACCACTATTTTCTAATTCATAAAATATCTCATTCATTCTAAATCTATATTTTCCAATAATAACATAAAAAAAAGTTACTACAATTTCACCTAAAAAGGACAAAAAATCTATTACATCATCTTTTAATTTAAATACAAATAATCCAATTTTATATAAGATATTGTTTTCAACATTTTTCTTAAAAAAATCAGTTTCACATGATGTAGTCTCTACCATATCCATTATTCTCATAAATTTGGGATCTAAATTTTTTACATTAACTATAATACCTTTCTCTTTAAATTCACTGAGAATTTTTTTTAAGGCAAAACCACCTGAAATATCGAGATTTATTAAATTTGAACAATCAAAACTAACTTCACTGAAACTGAATTTAAGGTTATGAAAAAAATCAAATAATTTATGCAATGTTTCAATTACCAAATTTCCTTTTAGATTAATCTCACATCTTGATTCTCTAAAAGTTATGTCTATATTTAAATTTGGTGTGTAATTCTTCATTCTGCTCTATTTGAAATATTAGTAAAACTATGTAAATTCTTTAAATATACTTTTTTTTCAAACAGATAGCAACTTGCGAATAACAGATTAAAGTGCTATAATTTGCCTTTAATAGTGTTGCTAGCCAATATTAACTTTTTATCCTGCATTTGGCAAGGAGTATAACTATTAAACTAAAAAAAGGAGAGAATATGGAGGATAAATATTATTTGGCTTCAACTATGTGGCAAAAAGCAAAATTTCCTGTGGCATTTACAGGTGCAGGAATATCTGTTCCCAGTGGAATCCCTGATTTTAGAAGCCCTGGTGGACTATGGACAAAATATGATCCCATGAAGGTTGCAACAGCTGAGGCAGTACATAACAATCCTAAAGAAGTATGGGAATTCCTATTGGATACAGTGGATCTACTGGAGAAATCACAGCCTAATCCAGCACACATTGCACTTGCAGAACTAGAAAATAGTGGAAAACTCAAGGGAATAATAACACAAAATGTGGACAACCTCCATCAAAGGGCGGGATCAAAAAATGTGGTGGAATACCATGGAAATTTTGAAAAATTCTATTGTGTCAAGTGTAAGAAAAAATATAGTAAAGAGGAAGTAAAAAAAATTATTTCTAAAGAAATACCACCCCATTGCCAGTGCAAGGGATTAATCAGACCAGAGGTTGTCTTTTTTGGAGAACCAATCCCCCACAGTGCAATAATAGAGTCTGACAACCTAATAAAAAATTGCGATCTAATAGTGATTTGCGGTACATCAGGTGAAGTTGCACCTGCCAACACTATACCTAGGATTGTAAAAAGAAACGGAGGACATATTATTGAGATAAATTTAGGTCATACCTATTATTATGATATAACTGATATAAGATTTAATGAATCAATTGATATAGTATTACCTAAGTTAAAAGAACTGATTTTGTCGTAATGGATTTCCAAGAATTTTTTAATAAAAATTTAGATCAAAAAATTTTAAAAAATCTTTATTGGGAATTTATACCAGATAAAAATAAAATTAAACTTTATTTTCCGCATTATTATTATAAAGAGTATTTTATAATCAATTTTTTAAAAAAAATAAAAAGGAAATTAAAAAATCAATATAATATAGAACTTTTTGTATCAAATAAAAAAATAGATAAAACATCAATAAAATCAGAATTTACATTTAATAACAACTACGATATAAATACTTTTTTTTATACTCAGGAAAATGAATTAACAATCAATACTATATTAAAAATTGTAAATAATGAAATTATTGATTATAATCCAGTTATCATTTACGGATTAAATAATTCAGGAAAAACGCATTTATTAATGTCTATAGGTAACTTATATTTAAAAAATAGACCTGATAACAAAATTCTTTATTTTGATTTAAATAATTTAAATCACATAAATTTAAAAAATTATTTTTTTGGATCATACTATGATATATTATTGTTAGACAACATTCATAATATTAAACATAGCACGAAACTACAACTCTCATTACTAAATATTATAAATAAGTACATACTAGAAGATAAAATTATATATTTTACAACAAGTAAAAAGATCGTTGATATTAAAAATTTGAATAGTAATCTAATATCAGTTTTAAATGGTGGTTTAATTTTAAGATTAAAATTACCTAATTTATATACAAAAACAAAATATACTGAATTTTTTTGTAAAAAGTATAATCTAGACCTCTCTCATTCGGATATTTTCGAAATAGCAATAAAAAATAAAACTATTGCTGATATAAAGACTTATTTATATAGATTGTTGGCAAGCTCTAATTTAAAAAAAGAAAATATCCCTTTAATTTTAAAGAAAAAAACAAATCAAAATAGTTTTCCTAAAATTTCTACAAAAAGAATAATAGAAATAGTAGCTAAACACTACGGTGTAACACCTAAGCAGATCATATCAAAGAGTCAGAAAAAAAATATTGCCCTAGCAAGACATGTAGCAATTTATCTTTGTAAGGATTTACTGGAACTGTCCTCTGTTAAACTAGCAAAAATTTTTAAAAGGGACCACAGTACAATTGTGTATTCTTTAAAAAAAATTAATAATTTAAAAGAATTAGATTATAATTTCAACATTATGTTGAAGGATGTGTCAAAAAAGTGTACAGATTTACTTGATTAATAATTAAAACAAACAGAATTGATAAAATGTGCTTTTAAGATCATTTAAAAGATACAAAATTTTATTAATTTTTTCATATAGTTAAATAAATTATCTACAAATTTACAAACTAAAAATAAATATAAAGGAAAAGAATATGAAATTATTAATTACCAAAGAAAAAATAATTAAGGGATTACAAAAGGCTGCTAGTTTAACTTCTCAAAAAACTGGTACCACCTTTTTAAAGGCTGTATGGTTAAAGTGGGGAGACGACAAACTTGAGATAATGGCTACTGATTCAAAAATGGAATTTATTGGCTGTTATGAGGCCCAGACCAGTGGAAATTGTCTGGTTGGAATAAATGGACGATCTTTCTATGAATTAGTAAAAAAATTACCACCTGGTGAAATTACATTGACATATTCTGTAGAAGAATCTGAAGAAGAAAGAAAAGAAATTTTATTGTTAGAACAAGGGCTTAAAAAATATAAAATATTAACCTATGATTCTTCTTGGTTTAGAGAATTTATGCCTTTTCCAGAAAATGGGTTTATAAAATGGCATGGAGATGAATTTAAGGAATTAATTAATAGACTATACTATTTTACATCTGATGAATTAGATAGCATTACTCGATACATGACATTAAGAAGACATTATGAAGATGATACCATAGCAGCTTTTGCTATACTTACACAAAGTTTTGCCTTGAAGACTTTTAAACATGAGGAACTTTATGAAATTCTTGATGAAGAAGGTTATCTCATAGATAAGACATTTTTAAGTGAGTTAAAAAAATGGTTAAATAGTAATGAGATTTATATAGCTATTCAAAATAACAGATTTTTCATTAAGGATTTAGAAAATAATGAAAATATAAGTTTTCCAGTTGTAAGAAAAAAAACAATTGAATATTCTGATTATCTTGAACCCTTTAATAAGGAAACAATAAGTAAATTAACTGTAAATAAAAATGAACTTAAAGAGGCCCTTGAAAGGTTATATATATTTGTTTCAGATATGGACGAAATAGTTAAGTTTATCTTTAATAACAACGAACTTGTAATCTACTGTGAGAGCCATGATAAAGGTGAAGCTACTGAATCTTTAATCGTGGACTATAAAGGAGATATTGATGAAGTTGTATTTATGATTAAAAATTTAAGGGATATAATTGATCATTTCCACTCAGAAAATATAGAATTTCAATTTGTAGATAAAGAAAAGCCATGTAAAATTATAGGATTAGATGAGCTAGATAAAGGATATTTAATTATTACTGTTACAATAAAAGTTAAAGAAGAATACTATTATGAAGAAGAAGTAGAGGAGAACTATAGTGGAGAATACGATGAATATAAATAATATTGAATCAAATAATGATTATACTGCATCTAGTATAACAATCTTAGAAGGTCTAAGTGCAGTTAGAAAAAGACCTGCCATGTATATTGGTAGTCAAGACATAAATGGTGTGCACCATTTAATATATGAGGTAGTTGATAATAGTATAGACGAAGCAATGGCAGGTTATTGTGATAAGATTAAGATAATAATTCATATTGATAATAGTATTACTGTTAAAGATAATGGGAGAGGTATTCCTGTTGATATACATCCTAAAGAAGGTAGACCTGCTGTTGAAGTCGTTTTGACTGTATTACATGCAGGAGGGAAATTTGATAATCATACCTATAAAGTATCTGGTGGTCTTCATGGTGTAGGAATATCAGTGGTAAATGCTTTATCTGAATTTTTAGAAGTAACGATTAAAAGGGATGGTAAAAGATATTATCAAAAATATTCTAGAGGAAAACCATTATGTGATCTTATTTGTCAGGGAGAATCAAGTGATAGAGGTACTACAATACATTTTAGACCAGATGAAGAAATTTTTGACAATATATATGTAAACTATGAAGTTTTGAAAAAGAGATTTGAGGAATTAGCATATTTAAATAAGGGTGTTGAAATTACATTTATTGATGAGCGTAATTCATATAAAGATGTATTTAAATTTGATGGTGGAATATATTCATTTGTTGAAAATTTAAATAAATCATATAACACATTACACTCTATAATTTATAATAAAAAGGAAATTAATAATGTAATAGTTGAATTCGCAATGCAGTATACTGATGATTATAAAAGTAAATTGTATAGTTTTGCAAACAATATTAGAACTAAGGATGGTGGGACACATTTAGCTGGATTCAAAGCCGCAGTGACTAAGTCCATAAATAATTATTTGAAAAATAGTGATATTCCCAAAAAATTAAAAGTAAAAGAAAGGATTCAAGGTGAGGATGTGTTGGAGGGTCTCACGGCAGTTATTAGTGTGAAATTACCAAATCCCCAATTCGAAGGACAGACAAAGACAAAATTAGGCAACAGCGAGGTTGCTGGTTATGTGCAGAGCGTGGTTAATGAAACCTTGAGTCAATTTTTTGAAGAAAATCCCAAGGATGTTTTAAATATTTTAGAAAAGGTAATAGAGACTGCAAGGGCAAGGGAAGCGGCCAAGAGGGCCAGGGAGCTTGTTAAAAGAAAAAATTTGCTTTCTGATACTTTTTTACCTGGTAAATTAACAGACTGTCAGAGTAAAAATCCAGAAGAGAGTGAGTTGTTTATAGTAGAGGGAGACTCTGCAGGAGGTTCAGCTAAGCAGGGAAGGGATCCAAAATACCAGGCCATTCTTCCATTAAGGGGAAAAATTTTAAATGTGGAAAAGACACGATTTGATAAGATGCTTAAAAATAAGGAAATTCAGAGTTTGATAACTGCATTGGGAGTTGGAATAGGTGATGAGGAGATTGATATATCAAAATTACGATACCATAAAATTATAATAATGACAGATGCGGATGTTGACGGAGCTCATATAAGGACTTTACTTTTAACATTTTTTTACAGACATTATAGGGAGCTAATTGAAAAAGGCTATTTATATATTGCCCAACCACCCCTTTATAGGGTGCAAAAAGGAAAATTTGAGAAATTCATAAATAATGAAAAAGAGTTGAGGGAATTTTTTGTTACAAATATGATAGATAATATAGATGTAACATCTAATGGAAAAAAATTAGAAAAAAACGAAATTGTCTTTGTAGTAAACAAGTTAAATGAATTACAAGATAAAATTAATGAAATTTTAAATTTTGGATTACCATATGATTTAGCTTTAAATATATTGTTATATGAAAATAATTTACGTGATATTTTTAACGTTTATTCTAATGAAGATATTGATAATATAAAAAATGACAAATATTTTATAGAATTTTCTAAATATTTAGAGAATCATGGGTATGAAACTGAGATTTATATTACAGAAATTGACGATCTAAAAAGGTTTTATTTAAAATTTATTGACATTAACAGCCATGAATTTTTGTTGGGAATCGAATTTTTTAATTCAAAATTATATAGATCTAGTTATGAACTTATAAATACTTTGAGAAATATATCTAATGATTTGTCTTTTAATATTAAATTTAAAGATGGAAGAGAGGAGAAAAATTTAATTTTATTTGACTTTGTTAAAAGTATATTAAATGAGGCCAACAAACATTATAATATCCAGAGGTATAAAGGTCTAGGTGAAATGAATCCTGAGCAGTTATGGGAAACAACTATGAATAAGGAAAAAAGGCAACTTTTACAGGTTACAATTAATGAAGCTGAAGAAGCTAATGAGCTTTTTAGTAAACTAATGGGTGACAAGGTTGAGCCTAGAAGAGAATTTATTGAAAAGAATGCACTATCAGTTGATAATTTGGATATTTAAAAAAGGAGACTTTCAAGGTGCTTAAAACTGTAACAATAGAGGAAGAAATAAAAAAATCTTACTTAGAATATTCTTTGAGTGTTATCATTGGAAGGGCTATTCCTGATGTCAGGGATGGATTAAAACCAGTCCATAGACGTATTTTATATGCAATGTATGAGCTGGGTAATTTTTACAATCGTCCATATAAAAAATCTGCCAGGATAGTTGGTGATGTTATAGGTAAATATCATCCACACGGAGACGCTGCTGTATATGACGCTTTGGTTAGAATGGCTCAGCCATTTAATATGAGGGATCCTTTGATTGATGGACAGGGAAATTTTGGTTCCATTGATGGGGATGCTCCAGCTGCAATGAGATATACTGAATGCAGGATGTCTAAAATAGCCCATGAATTTATTGCAGATATAGAAAAAGATACTGTTAATTTTAGACCAAATTATGATAATTCCTTAAAAGAACCTGAGGTTTTACCAACAAAAATACCAAATTTAATTGTAAATGGGGCATCTGGAATAGCTGTAGGAATGGCAACTAATATACCTCCTCATAATTTAGGTGAGGTCATAGATGGAATATTATTTTGTATTGATAATCCTGATGAACCTATTGAAAAAATAATGAATTTTATAAAAGGTCCTGATTTTCCTACTGGTGCTTATATTTACAGCACTAAAGGTCTTAGAGATGCTTATTTAACAGGTAAAGGTACTATTAAAATTAGATCTAAGTTACATATAGAAACTAATAAAAAGGGTTACGATAGTATTGTAATTACGGAAATACCATATGGTATAAATAAATCAAATTTATTGAAAAAGATTGCAGAGCTAGTAAATGAAAACAAAATTGATGGAGTAAGCGATTTAAGGGATGAATCAGATAGAAAAGGCATTAGAATTGTCCTTGATTTAAAAAAGAATGCAATATCAGATGTTGTTGTTAATAGATTGTATAAATATACCCCATTAGATACATCCTTTGGAATTAATTTTCTTTGTGTTGTTAATAATAGACCAAAATTAATTAATATTAAAGAATATATTAACTTATTTATAAATTTTAGAAAGGAAATTGTTTTAAGAAGAACAAGATATGATTTAGATAAAGCACAAAAAAGAGCACATATATTAGAAGGGTTGAAGGTAGCTTTAGATAATATAGATGAAGTTATTGAAATAATAAAAAAGTCTAAAACTCCATCTGAAGCAAAAGGAAGGTTGATAGATAGATTTGGTTTCACTGATGTTCAATCTCAGGCAATATTAGATATGAAATTACAGAGACTGACAAATCTAGAACAAGAGAAAATCATAGAAGAATATAAGGAAATAATAAAAAAGATTGAATTTTATAAAAGCATTATAAATAATCCAGAAGTATTAAAAAATGAAATAAAAAAAGAACTTATAGAAATTAAAGAAAAATACTCAACTCCAAGAAGGACAGAGATATTAAAATATGATCCTGAAGACATTGATATAATAGATTTAATACCAGATGAGGAAGTTGTCATTACATTAACAAAGAGGGGATATATAAAAAGAACGTCCCTTTCTGCATTTGGAAAACAGAGGCGTGGTGGTAAGGGAATTAGTGGAGCCCAGCTAAGTGATTCTGACTTAGTTCAAGAGATTTTAATTGGTACTACCCATGAGAATTTATTGTTGTTTACCAATAAGGGAAGGATGTTAGTTATCAAAGTCTACGAGGTCCCAGAAGCTGGAAGGAGGGCAAGAGGAACCCATGTATCCAATTTACTTTCATTAGAGGAGGATGAATATATAACCACAGCGCTTGTTCAAAGGGAATTCAATGATAAGCGATACTATTTGTTTGTAACAAAAAAGGGAATGGTTAAAAAAACAGGTATTTCTCACTATAAAAACATACGTTCCAGAGGTATAATAGCTATTAATTTAAGGGAAGATGATGAATTAATATCTGTTAAAGAAATAGATGATAATTGTGAAATTATGCTCTTAACCAGACTTGGATTTGCTATTAGATTTAAATGCGATGATATTAGGGAAGTTGGTCGAGCCGCAATGGGCGTTAAAGGTATTACTTTAAGAGAAGGAGATATTGTTGTATCATGTGTGGTCCTTAATGGTGAGAATGACAGTTATTTAATTACTGTCACTGAGAATGGCAGCGGAAAAAGGACAATCTTGAATAATTATAGATTACAAAATAGGGGTGGAAAAGGGATTATAAACATAAAACCAACGGAAAAGACAGGATTTGTTATAGGCGGTACTTTAGTTAAAGAAACTGATCAGGTTTTGATTTTAACTAAAATGAATAAGTTGATAAGAATTGAAGTAAAGGATATTAATATTTATGGTAGAAATGCAAGAGGTGTAAAGTTAATTAATCTTGAACATGGTGATAAAGTTATAGGATTTGATAAAATATCCACTGATTAAACCTAATATGAAAAAAATAGTAGGCAATAGTCATAAATTAAAAGAGGCCTTAAAGATAGTTGATAAAGTGGCCAAGACTGATGCCACGGTGCTGGTAACTGGGGAATCAGGCACAGGTAAGGAATTAATTGTCAGAGAAATACATAAGAAGAGTTCAAGGGCAAATAAACCCTTTGTTCCTATTAATTGTGGAGCAATACCCAAGGAATTATTGGAATCAGAATTATTTGGTCATGAAAAAGGTGCCTTTACCCATGCAATTAGATCCAGGCCTGGACGTTTTGAACTCGCCAATGGTGGTACATTGTTTTTGGATGAAATTGCAGAATTGGATGTGTATCTTCAGGTGAAACTTCTGCGTGCTATACAAGAAAAAGAATTTGAAAGAGTTGGAGGAACAAGAACAATAAAAGTAGATGTAAGGATTATAGCGGCTACAAATAAGGACCTTGAGAAGGAAGTTGAAAAAGGTAATTTTAGAGAGGATTTATTTTATAGATTAAACGTAGTTAATATATCTATACCCCCTCTTAGGGAGAGAAAAGACGATATTTTACTTTTAGCTAATTATTTTTTAAAGAAATTTTGTTCTCAAAACAGTAAAAAAACCTTTAAATTGGAAAAAGAAGTTGAACAGGCCCTGCTCAATTATTCCTGGCCAGGTAATGTTAGGGAATTAGAAAATTTAATGGAACGACTTAGTATATTGTGTGATAACGATATTGTTACTTTAGAAGATTTACCTTCAAAAATTGTAAATAAATCCATCTACAGAGATGATATTAAAATTGAAACTCCTACTTTTGAAGAATTTACTTACCCAACATTGAATACTTTGAAAAAATTAAATATGAATTTAAAGCAGTTACTTGAGGAAATAGAAAATAGGCTAATAGTTGAAGCTTTGGAAAAAAGCAAAGGAGTAAAAAACAGGGCTGCACAACTGCTTGGATTAAAAAGAACCACCTTGATTGAGAAACTTAAGAAGAAAAAAATTAAGGTATAATTATTGCATAATTACAGAAAAAATCTCTCCCCCATAGAGGACATCCATGGGAATTTTATTAAAAATTATCTTTTTTTTAATTTTCTCTTTAAATACCGAAATAGTATATTCTTTGACATATTATTGGGGTGTCCATCCTGATAAAGATAGAATTGTCTTTAAGTTTGATAATAAAATTCCAAAAAATTATAAGGTTATTAGAAAAGGTCCTATATCTATAGAATTAAATATACCTAATTCTTTTTTTAAACAAGAAAATCTCCCTAAATCTAGGGATGTCAAAAATACGTCATTAATTTCAAAGGTCATTATAAATCCAGATGGGATAATTAATATAAAAACAAAGAATAGAAATTTTAAATTGTCATATTTTGAATTAAAAGAAGAAAATAAGATTGTAATAGACGTTATTAAACAAAAGATAACAAAAAATAAAAAAGTATTAATCACTAAAAAAAAGAAAAATAAATCTTTCAATGCTAATAATAGTTTAAATAATAAAGAAATTAAAGCAAATCAACAAAAAATAGATGTTAGAGTTGATAATAAAACGACTATATCAGATACTACTGTTAATGGTAGCTTATTAAATAAAACAAAAGAAGCAATAAATGGTAATTTAAAAAATAATTTAATCAGAGAAAAAGTTAATATACCAGGATGGAAAATTAAAGGTAAAATAGATAAAAATGCAACTATTTATCAACCAAATAGAATTTTTTTTAAGGATATAAAGCAAAATAATTTAATTAAAACTAATATTTTATCTAAAGAACAAAAAAAAATTTCATGTGCTTACAAAATTAGAAGAAAAATAGAACAAAAAATTAATTTATCCGAAAACAAAAATATAAAAGAAACAAATCTAAAACCAGAAACAAATGCGAATGTATCAAAAAAAGAAGTATCTCAAAAAAATACTAATAAAACAAAATTAGTTCAAAATAACGCCACAAATAAAACTGAAACAATAGCATCAAGCGAGTCAGAATCTCAACAACCATCAAATGCTACTACAAAGGTAGACTATTCAGATAAGATCTTTCAGATAAAACTCCAAATAAATAATGGAGAATTAGATACTGCACTTCAAGATTTAGAGATTTTATATAATGATGTTAGATTACCAATAAAATATAGAGAAGAAGTTTTATATTATTTATCTGATGTTTATTTTCAGTTATATAATGATAAATTAAAAGAAAATTACATAAAGATATCCAATATATTACAGGAAGCAATTAATTTATTTCCAAAATCAAAGTATTTACCTATTTGGTTGCTTAAATTGTGCTATTTAAATATAAAAGTTGGCAACATTGAAGAAGCAAAAGGTTATTTTGCACTTTTAAAAACTAAATTTCCAAAGTCTTCTTTTGTAGCTGATGCATATTATTATTGGGGTGAATATTATCTTTCAAAAAAGGATTATATCCATGCAATGGAGAGTTTTAGGACAATAGTTGAAGAATATCAGTCCAGCAAATCTGTCAAAGATGCAGCAGTTAATTTAGCAAGGGTTTTATATAAACTTCAAATGTATCAAAAATCTTGGATTGTCATGAAATACCTAGAGCAAAGGTGGCCCCTTTTTTATCAAAAAGATCCTGATATTTTAAAACTTGCTGGATTTATTGCAATGTATAATAAAAAATATGATACTTCTTTAGAATATTATTGGAAGTATTACAATATATTGCCTGAGGTAAAAGATGCAGATACAGTTTTGACCAGAATAGGTGACATTTATCTAAAAAAGGGTCAGGTACCCTATGCCAAGAAGATGTATCTTTATGTGGCTACCAAATATCCTGATAAAGAAGGTGGACTCATTGCCAAGATGAGACTCGCAGAAGAAGGAATTTATGATGAACCCACTGTTAAAGATATGTTTACTGTATTTGATAGGCCATATAACTTAAGGCCAGTTAAGATTTATACTGAAATTGTTACCAAACATCCCAAAAGCCCTCTTGCACCTCTTGCGCAGTTAAAGTTATCTATGTGGTATTTATGGAAAAAGAACTATCAAAACTCTTTAAAAGAAGTAAAAAAATTTTATGAAATGTTTCCAAATTCAGATCTAAAGCAAAAGGCAATTGAAGTTGGAAGGGTAGCACTTAATTCTTTAATACAAAAGGCTATAAAGGATAACATGTACTCGCTGATACTATCCACCTGGTATAAGTACGATTTTTTGCATAAAGATTTATCCAAAATAGATCCTTCTACAAAAATAGCAGTTGCAATCTCATTATGGAGAACAGGAAATCCAGCCAAAGGTTTAGAATTGGCCAAACCCTTGATTGAAAGAACCGATTTAAAAGAAGGCTTTTTAGCATCCCTTGAGCTTATGTTAAATATATATTTAGAGAGTGAGTCCTGGAAAGAGATTGAAAAGTTGGGGGATAGATTTTTAACAGACAAAAGATTAACTCCTAGTCTTAGATCCCAACTCAAATACAGCTATGTCCTTGCCAAGATTAATTTAGGTAAGGGAGAAGAAACTTTGCCATATTTAAAAGAACTTGCGCTAGACGATAATATTTCTGAAAAGCAAAGGGGATATGTTTTTTATTTTTTGGCAAAGCAAGAACTTAATAGGGAAGATTTAGAAAAGGTGTATATTTATGCACAAGAAGCCTTGTCTATATTTCTTCAAAAAGACAAGAATAATCCCAATATTTCAGACTGTTTTAATATGCTTATTAATGTGACTGAAAGAGCTGGCAGGACACTAGAAGCTATTGAATGGGCGCTTAGATATAAGAAATATATACCAAAAGACTCACCCTTATTACCTTCCCTGGAATATAAATTAGCAGATCTATACTTAAAGGCAGGATATAAAGACAGATGGAAAAAGATTTTATCAGAAATTAAAGAGAAATATCCAGATACCTTTTATGGAGAATTGGCCTCCAATGAATTAAAGGGACTGAGTTTAAGAGAACAAGCAAAAAAATATATTCAATAACTCTAACTATTTTGGGAGGCGTTATGAACAGAAGACCAGTATATGCAGACAGATTTTATCCAGGAGATCCCAATGAACTCATGGCCATGGTTGATTCCTTTATAATTAAAGTTCCTCCAGAGGATAAAAGGGATGTTATTTTGGCCATGTTACCCCATGCTGGGTATGTTTTCTCTGGAAGGACAGCTGGAAAAACACTTAGTTACGCCAATATTAAAAAAAATGTAATATTACTTGGCCCAAATCACACTGGTATTGGGACAAATTTTTCTCTGTGGTATGAGGGAACATGGGAAATTCCAGGGGGATATTTAAAAATAAATGAAGATTTGGCCAAGGAACTTCTAGAAAATATAGAAGAATTACATCCTGATTTTTCTGGTCATTTGCAGGAACATTCTCTAGAGGTTATACTTCCTTTTTTGTGGAGAATAGATCCAGAAATAAAAATTATACCAATATCTATTATGGAAAGAAGATTAGAAAAATTAATCAAAGTAGGAGAATTAATTGCTGATATAATTAAAGATGATGATGTGTGCCTAATTGTTAGTTCTGACATGAGCCATTTTATCACTCACAATAGAGCTAAGGTATTAGATAAAATTGCCATTGATGAGATCTTAAAAATTGATCCTAAAGGTTTATTTACAACAGTAACACAAAATAATATATCTATGTGCGGAATACTTCCAATGACTGTTGGACTTAGTGCAGCTAAAAAATTAGGGGCAA
>Ga0256842_1001802_pt1 | contig 16472 bp, 11 predicted proteins | sample 4559240metaG_FD_185973 | JGI IMG/M metagenome (GOLD analysis project Ga0256842, IMG submission 185973) | Hydrothermal vent microbial communities from Guaymas Basin, Mexico - 4559-240 | ecosystem: Environmental > Aquatic > Marine > Hydrothermal vents | place: Mexico: Guaymas Basin | collected...
AAGAGGGTAAAATAACTTTTGAAGCAGGTTTTTTGGGAAAAAGCCACTGTGGGGAATATTTGTGATGTCGTAGTAGGGAGATTTGAATATCTCATTAAAGTATGGAAATAGTGGGTTTTTAAAGTTAATCAGCAAAATATACATCCAGTATCCAGAAGTTATCAAAATTCCAGAAAGAATTCCTGAACCTGTGATGAAAAAACTTTTAATTTTTTTATTAAAGTCTTTCTCAAAAAATGTGATTGAAACTAAAAATGGAATTGCATAAATTCCCATGTTTAATTTGAGGCCAATACCCAATCCCAATATGAGACCAGGAAGGAAAGATGATTTTCTTTTTTTTAGTGTTAAATATATGGCAAGGAGAATAAATATGCTGACAATGTTATCGTGATAGGAAGTTCCTATTTCATAAAGGTTTGCTACCCCAAGGAATCCTGTTATTGCAGATAGTATACTCAATATTTTTCTTTTTTTCTCTTCATACTTGTCAAGGAGGAGATAGGAGATGTTATATATCAGGATTAAATTTATTCCCTGGATTGCCCCTACAATGAATCCAAATAGTTTTGGGGGGATTTTCACCATCATCAAGTAGAATGGGATATCGAGGAGGGGATTGAAATAGGTTTGAAGTTGTGCAGGGGCGATGTCAAATAGCAATCTTTTTTTCAAAAAGGAGTAAGGATTGTATATGTGGTAATTTTTAAGATCCCAATTGCAATCTTTTCCCAGATAAATTGAAAGAATTCCAGATGTCAGAATGAATAGAAAGTTATGTATTTGTTTTTTGAACATAAAAAAATAGTATGAATTTTTTTTGAATTTGTAAATTAAAAAGGTGCCAGACACCTTTTTAATTTGTTTTTGCACATTCAACTAATTTTTATTTAATTTTTTTAATTAACTTTTGAATTATACATGAAAAATTTTGTATAATCTTACCGTGGGAATTTTAACTTGAAGTAAAAGATCTTAATATAGGGAGGTAGTTTATGTCTGTTACCCTTTTATCGAGGCTTCAATTTGCAATTGCTACCTATTTTCATTTCCTTTTTGTCCCCCTTACCCTTGGTCTTGTCTGGTTGCTTGCCATAATGGAGACAAAATATGTTAAAACTGGAGATGAAGAGTACAAAAAGATGGCAAAATTCTGGGGAAAGATTTTTCTCATCAATTTTGCCATCGGTGTAGTTACGGGAATTACCCTTGAATTTCAATTTGGCACAAACTGGTCAAAGTATTCTGAATTTATGGGAGATATTTTTGGACCTTTACTTGCTATTGAAGCCACCGCTGCCTTTTTTCTTGAGTCAACTTTTATAGCCATATGGCTTTTTGGATGGGAAAAGTTATCCAAAAAAGCCCATCTAATTTCAATATGGCTTGTGGCGATTGCTTCCAATTTATCTGCTTTGTGGATTTTAATTGCAAATGCTTGGATGCAACATCCTGTGGGATATGTTCTGAGAAATGGAAGAGCTGAACTTGAAAGTTTTTCCGCTGTGGTTTTTAATCCAGTTGCATGGTTGAAGTTTTTTCATACAGTCCCTGCATCAATGACCCTTGCGGGATTTTTTGTGATGGGTATAAGCGCCTATCATCTTTTAAGAAAAAATAATCTTTCATTTTTCAAAAAATCATTTAAAATAGCGGCAACATACACCCTGATTGCTGCTCTTGTCGTGGTGATTATTGGACACGAACATGCTGCGGAAGTCGCAAAGACTCAACCCACAAAACTTGCTGCTATGGAGTCTTTTTGGGATACACAAAAAAAAGCGCCAATTTACCTATTTTTATGGCCAGATGTGAAAAATGAAAGGAATGCCTTTGAATTTCTTCCTATCCCTGGAGCCCTTAGTTTTCTTGCATATCAGTCATTTAATGCGGAAGTTAAAGGTTTAAAGGCTTTCCCTAAGGATGAAAGGCCCATTATCTTGCCCACATTTATAAGTTTCAGGGTAATGGTTGGCCTTGGATTTTTATTTATTTTACTCGCCTTTCTTGCCTATCTCAAGAGGGAGAATATTGAAAATTACCCAAAACTTTTGAAAATTCTTTTATATACCATTCCACTCCCCTATCTTGCAATTGAATTTGGATGGACTTTAGCAGAAGTGGGAAGACAGCCGTGGATTGTCTATGGTTTGATGAAGGTTGGTGATGCAGTTTCTCCGACAATTTCATCTTCTCAGGTATTTATATCAGTTGTTGCTTTTACTGTTGTCTATACACTTCTTGGAATTGCAGCATTTTATTTAATAATAAAAACGGCCAAACAGGGTCCGGAAAATTAAGGAGGTGATGGTATGATCTGGCAAGTAATATGGTTTATATTATGGGGAGTCTTATGGGCTGTGTATTTTACGTTAGATGGGTTTGATCTTGGGCTTGGGACACTTATGCCCTTTTTGGCAAAGGATGAAACCGAAAAGAGGATTGTATATAATGCCATGGGCCCCTTTTGGGATGGAAATGAGGTATGGTTAATAACTGCTGGTGGGGCAACCTTTGCGGCTTTTCCCAAAACCTATGCTGTTATGTTTTCAACACTTTATTCTCCATTACTTCTCATCCTGTTTGCATTGATTTTAAGGGGAGTTTCCTTTGAGTTCAGAGGAAAATCTGATGGTGAAACCTGGAAAAAAATATGGGATGGTTGCCTTGTCTTTGGGAGTTTTTTGCCTGCCCTTCTTTTTGGAGTTGCCTTTGCGAATATTTTTAAAGGGATCCCCTTTGATAAGGCAGGAATGTATCATGGAAACATTCTTAAACTTTTAAATCTATATGGAATTGTGGGTGGTGTTTTCTTTGTGTTAATTTTTATGATGCATGGGGCTTTGTGGTTGTGGGTTAAATCAGAAGGAGAGTTATCTTTACGGGCAAAGAATATGGCTTCAAAGTTGTGGGTTGCTGTTCTCGTTTTTGCAGTGATTTTCATGGGATATTCCAAATTCGCCACAAGGTTGTGGGAAAACTATTTTAATCATCCACTTTTATTTATACTACCTTTGATAGCAGTTGTTTCCCTCATTATGGTGAAACTCAATCTTTCTAAGGATGATAAACTTAAATCGTGGCTTTTTTCTGCTCTTACAATATTTTTTGCCACATATTGGGGAGTTGCAGGTCTTTTCCCAAATCTATTTCCATCAAGTATAGATCCATCTGCAAGTCTTACGATTTATAATTCCTCTTCTTCTAAAACTACTTTAATTATTATGACAGTTGTGGCTTTGATTTTTGTACCCCTTGTGATTGGATATCAGTTCTGGGCTTACAAAAAATTTATTCATCCGGTGAAAGTAGAGGATCTGGAATATTGATCTTTTTCTGATGGGGTTTCCTTTTTGGAAATCCCATCAGGTAATATCTTGAATGTCGATTAATCCTATGACAACATCATTTTCATCAATGACGGGAAGTTGATTTATTTTATTTTTTCTCATGATATAAGTTGCTTCATCCACAAGTTTTCCCTTTCTTATTGTTTTGCACTTTTTGGTCATATACTTTTCTACGGGAAAATTTCCAATTTCAGGGTTTTTTCTCCAATTTCTCCTGAAATCTCCATCGGTAAATACTCCCTCAATTTTTCCATCTTCACCAACAATTATTGCTATTCCAGCCTTTGCCTTTGTTATCTTGTCTATGACATCAAATATGGGGGTTTCCTTCTTAACAAGGGGACATCTTTCTCCCTTTCTCATAACATCTTCAACTTTGAGGAGCCTTTTTCCTATGCTTCCTCCGGGATGATAAAGGGCAAAATCTTCAAGGGTGAAATTTTTTAATTCAAGTAGTGTTAGGGAAAGGGCATCTCCTATAACTAACATTGCAGTAGTAGACGAAGATGGTGCAAGTCCAAGGGGACAGGCCTCCTTCAGTTTTCCATATTCAAGAACAAAGTCCGATAATTTACCAATTGTGGAATTTTTTGAAGAGGTTATTGCAACAGTTTTAACCCCTATTTTTTTTAAGGGTGGAAAAAGTTTTATTATCTCTTCGGTTTCTCCAGAATTTGACAGGAAAATAAGAATATCTGAGTTCTTAACCATTCCAAGATCTCCATGAAGTCCTTCACCAGGGTGTAGAAAAAATGATGGTGTGCCTGTGGAAGATAAGGTTGCTGAAATTTTCTGTCCGATTAAACCTGCTTTTCCCATGCCGGAAATAATAACCCTTCCTTCACATTTTAAAATTTCATTTATTACTTTTGTAAAATTTTCATCCAGGTGGGCTATTACAGAATTTAGCGCTTCCTTTTCTATTTCAATAATTTCAATTGCTCTTTTTAAAATCTTATCCTTCATGAATCTCACTACGCGATTTTTTTATGTAAAGGTATATTGCTATTGGAACAAGTATTAGTGCAATAAATTGGGATGTGGATATGTAGTCTTTTATAACCCATCCCCTTTCATCTCCTCTAAGAAATTCAATAAAAAATCTGAGGATTCCATAGAAGATTATGTATAAGAAAATAATCTGTCCATCAAATTTTTTCTTCTTGTGAAGATTAAATAGAAATAGGAAGATTAAAAAATTTCCAAAGGCCTCCATAAGTTGAGTGGGGTATATGGGGACCCCTAACAGAGATGGCTCCACATGACAATGGGGGTTTGTAAACTTTACAGATAAAAAGTTAATGGGGCAATATTTCCCATGGCAGCATCCCGCTGAAAAACATCCAAATCGCCCAAACATGTGTCCGAGGGGAATTGCGCTTCCAAAACAATCTGCCACTTTATAAGAAGGCAACTTATGTTTTCTGAGGTAATATATTGCATAAAAGATTGCTCCTAAAAATCCGCCATAGAAGACGCCGCCTGATCTTAAAAAATCCATCGAGAATATATTTGATGGATTTTTATAGAAATAGGGTTCAGTAAAGATTAGGAGTATCTTTGCACCTATTAAAGCACTTAGAGCAAGACCAACTCCAAAGTCAAAAATTAAATTTCCATCCAGTTTTTCTCTTTTTATTGCGTTATATCTTGCGAGGAGTATGGCTGAGATGAATCCTATGGTAACCAATATTCCATATGGGGTAATTATAATTGGTCCAATTTTAAATAGTTCAGGTAACATATTTTTATGTGGGGAGAGTAAGATCCTCTCCCCTTTGAAATTTTATTTACTTGCCTCTTCTTTTTCTTTCTTTGCCTGTTCAATAATTTTTTCCTGAATGTTATGGGGCACTATTTCATAACCGTGGAATTCCATTATAAAGGAACCTCTTCCACCTGTCATTGAGGTGAGATCTGGCTGGTAGTTAAGCATTTCAGCAAGTGGCACAAGGGCTTTTATAATCTGCATTTTACCCTTTGCTTCCATTCCTAAAACTCTTCCTCTTCTTGAATTTAAATCACCCATAATATCTCCCGCATTTTCTTCAGGCACATAAACCTCAACTTTCATAATAGGTTCAAGTAAAACAGGTTTTGCCTTTTCCATTGCACTTTTAAAAGCAAGGGATGCAGCAATTTTAAAAGCCATTTCAGAAGAGTCAACTTCATGGTACTGGCCATCGTACAGGGTGACTTTAAAATCAACTACGGGGTATCCAGCAAGATATCCCTTTTCGGCTGCCTCTAAAATTCCCTTTTCAACTGCAGGTATGTACTGCTTTGGGATGGCTCCACCAAATATTTTATCCACAAATTCAAATCCTTTACCTCTTTCAAGAGGTTCCATAATTATCTTACAAACTCCAAATTGTCCATGACCACCTGTTTGTTTCTTATGTTTACCCATTACATCTGCTTTTGCGGTGATGGTTTCTCTGTAAGGAACCTTTGGAGTCTTTAAATTAACTTCAACGCCATATCTCTTCTTCATCCTATCAACGGTAACTTCCACATGTAATTGTCCGGTACCTGAAAGGAGTAATTCCTTGGTTTGAGGATCCCTCTGGAAACTTATCATAGGATCTTCTTCTTTTAACCTTGTAAGGGCATTACCTATTTTGTCCTCATCACCACGGCTTTTGGGCTCAATTGCAAAACTTATGGCAGGTTCAGGGTATTTCAAGGGTGGAAACATAAGTGGTTCTGATGGATCAGCGAGGGTATGGCCTGTTTCAGTAACTTTTAACTTGGCAACGGCAGCAATGTCTCCTGCCATAACTTCAGATATGGATGTGGAGTTTTTACCCTGAAGTACTTGAAGAGAGCCAAGTCTTTCATTTGTTTTCTTATTTACATTGTATATGGTTGTATCTGATGATATTTTTCCTCTAAAAACTTTAAATACGGTAATTCTTCCAGCAAAAGGGTCTGCGATTGTTCTGAAAACATAGGCAAGATAGGGTTTTTCAGGATCCACTTTAATTTCAACTTCTTCTTCATTTTTGCTGTTTATAACCTTGTGTTCCTTTCCTTCAAGTGGTGATGGGAAAAACTCAACAATGCTGTCTAAAAGTTGAGCAGTTCCAAAATTTTTGGATGCTGCTGCACAAAAAACTGGCACTATGGTGTTTGATATTAATGCCTTTTTTAATCCCTTTAAAATGTCTTCTTCGGATAGTGTCCCCTCTTCAAAATATTTATTCATTAAATCTTCATCACTTTCGGCAATCATTTCAATGAATTCTTCTCTTTTAGATTCAAAACTATCTTTTAAATCACCCGGGATTTCTTCTTCTTTATACTTTCCGCTTTCATCTTCTTCATAGATATATGCTTTTCCTCTTATCAGGTCGATTATGCCTTTAAATTCATGTTCTTTTCCGATGGGGATTTGCACAGGTACCGCAGACCTTCCAAAAAATTCATGGACTGATTCCATTGTCTTTTCAAAGTCTGCATTTTCTTTGTCCAATTTGTTTACAATAATTGCCCTGGGAAGATTAAATTCATCTGCAAAGTTCCATGCCTTTTCCGTTTGAACTTCAACACCAGAAATTCCATCAACTAAAATTACCGCTACGTCTGCAACTCTCATTGGTTCCCTTGCAGATTGTATAAATTCCATATATCCTGGAGTGTCTAAAAGATTTATTTTGTGTTTTTTATATTCTGCATAGGCTATTGCTGGTCTTATGCTGATTTTTCTTGAAATTTCATCTTCGTCAAAATCGGTTATGGCGTTTCCATCTTCGACTTTTCCAAATCTGTTTACCATTCCGGTGTAATATAGAATTCCGCTTATTAGGGTGGTTTTCCCTGTTCCACCATGTCCAGCAAAAACTACATTTCTAATTTTATCACTTTCATAAACTTTCATATAACTCCACTCCTTTCAGGTTGTTTCTTAAGAAATTCAAAATATTACCATAGTTTTCATCAATCTTCAAATTTTTTGTTGTTTTTAATATTTTTTTGTTATAATTTGAAACTTAATTACATGTAATTTCGTATTCTAAATATAAAGTTACAAAGGAGGAGTTATGGAGGAAAAATTTACCAAAAAAATTGGAAAAGCCCTTGAAGATACTGTAAATATGGTTGCCGAGGCTACGGAAAAGACAATTGAAGAAATTAAAAAAATGAAAAAGGAAATAGTTGTATCTGTGAGACTTGATAGGGAAACAATGGATAAAGTGAACATGTTAATTGAATCAGGGCTTTGCAAAAATAAAAGTGAGGCAGTGGCGTATTTGACAAAACAGGGGGTTGAATATAAAAGAGACCTTTTTGAGTATCTGGAAGGTAAACTTGAGGAGTTGAGAAAAATTAAGGAAGATTTGAAAAAATACAAATAAAAGGTGCCAGACAAAATTTTTTGAGTTAAAAAATTTTTGTGTCCAGTAAATAAGAATTATTAAGATAATTTAACTTTGATTCCAGTTCTCCTTTTTCTACTTTCTCTTTTTCTTTCTTTTCTTGCCTGACACCAATTCCCTTTTTGCCTGGCACTAAATTTTTTAATTCTTTTTTCCTCACACAATCAATATTACACTGTTGAAAAATTGGGAAATTTCACTCAAAGCACATTTCTATGACAAATTTTGTACCATTTCTTTCACCATCTTCTACCCATATTTTTCCACCATGCAATTCCACTGCTACTTTACAAAAATACAGTCCCAACCCACTACCCCCTTTATTATATGAGGAAGGAGAAAGGGTATATTTCTTAAAAATATCCTTTTTAACATTTTCATCAATCTTTTCCCCATTGTTGTATATTGAAAAATAAAAACAATTATTTTTCTCATTAAAATTTACTAAAAACTCTATCATACCCTTCTCAGAATCGGAGTGCCTGATGGCATTGCTTATAAGATTTTCAAAAATCCTCGAAAGTAATCTCCTGTCTGCAAATATTTTTCGCTTCTTTCCAATATCCATTTTAAAAATGAATTCCTTGCCATAGATTTCACACTTTTTTCTATAGAGTTTTACTTCTTCCTCTAAAAAATCTTCAAGAAAAAATTCTTCCTTAAAAATCTTATATTTCCCCTCTTTAATCTTATCAAGATCCAGAATATTTGAAATCATGGTTAAAACCCTATTACAGCCCCTTAATACCATTTCAAGTAGATCCCTTTGATTTTTATTTAACTTTCCACCTTTTCCCTCAAGCATCAATTCAATTGAACCCTTGACAAAGACCAGAGGTGATTTTAAGTCATGAATCATCATATGAAATGTCTCTTCTCTTATCTTTTCATACTCTTCCATATTTCTACACTTTTCAAAACAGGACTTTAAATCCTTATAGGTACTCCTATATCCTCTCTCCTTTTGAAGCAAAAGGTAAATCAAGAGAAAATTTAACAGCAAAAATATTGGCAGGTAAATAAAAAGAGGAAACCTAAAAACAAAAAAGAAAATTGAAAATAAAATATTTAATAGGATTAAGAATATTTCTCTATTCAAAACAACCTATTTTTTTAGAATAAATTCAATAATACACAAATGTTAAAAAAAATCAACCCCATTTTCAAAAATAATTAAAAATTTTTATTAAAAATTGAAAAATTTGGTGTCTGGCACATTTTAAAATATAAAAATTTTTGCCTGGCACCATTAATTTCACACCACCAAAAACATTAAATTAAAGATTTAAACAACAAATTTTGTTAAAATGTATCCTTTAATATCTAAGACAATATAAAAGGAAAAAATATGGATACAAAATTATTCATTGAAAAAGACCTTAATAGGGAAAAAAAGGAAAAATTCACCCTGGCAATTTCATTAATCGAAGAAATTGAAAAAAACAACAATTTAAAATTAAAAGAAAGATCGCTAAACATAGCGGAAATAACTAAAAATTTAAATCTTGGATTTTCTTCTATCCTTGCATCTTTACTATTTCTATCCTATAGAAACCATCTATTGAGCCAGAACAAAATAAAAGAAAAATTTGGGGAAGATGTGCTAAACCTCATAAAGGGGGTCTATTCCATTGAACTTGTCAATCAAAACTTACTTGCCGAACAGGAAGCGGAAACCTTGAAAAAACTTCTTCTGGCTCTTTCAAAAGATTTAAGGGTATTATTAATTAAAATTGCTGAAAGACTTGAATTAATAAGAAACCTTGACAACTACATCAGTTCAAATGAAGAAAAAATAAAAATAGCCTATGAAATCAGAGATATATATGCATCTCTTGCAAACAAACTGGGACTTGGAGTTATTAAAACAGAATTTGAAAATCTATCTTTAAAATATATAGATCCCTATGGATATGATGTGATTAATAAATTGAGAGAAGAAAAAATAAAAAGACATGGAAATTTTCTTGAAAAAAAGAAAAGGGAAATAGAAAAAATTCTAAAAGATTCTGGTATAAAATTTACTCTTCAGGCAAGGGTAAAAAGCGTATCGAGTATTTATAGAAAACTGAAAAAACAAAAAATTCCATTCAGTAGAGTATATGACTTTTATGCCCTTAGAGTAATAATTGATGGCAATGATAAAAACATGTGCTATCACGTCCTTGGAATTATTCACAATAAATGGACTCCCATAAGTGAACGATTTAGAGATTTTATTGCAATGCCTAAAAAAAACAACTATCAATCACTTCATACAACAGTGGTGGGAGCAGAAGGAATTCCCTTTGAAATTCAGATAAGAACAGAAGAAATGCATAAAATTGCGGAAAAAGGTATAGCAGCCCACTGGGCCTATAAGGAAGGAAAAGAGAAAATAGATAAGGAAGAGGAAGAAAAAGTAAACTGGTTGAGAAATATTGTAGAATGGATGCAGTCCCTTGAAAGTGAAAAGGAACAGGTACAACAGGTCAAAATGGATATCTATGAGGATGAGATATTTGTATTCACTCCAAAGGGAAATGTAGTAAATCTGCCAAAAGGGGCAACTGTCCTCGACTTTGCTTATTATATACATTCAGATGTGGGACATCACTTTAAAAGTGCAAAGGTAAATGGGGAAATCGTCCCAATAAAATATGCTTTAAAATTGGGAGATACCGTTGAAATAATAACATCCAAAGATAGACATCCCAACAGGGATTGGTTAAAATATGTAAAAACCCCAAGGGCAAGGTCCAAAATAAAATCCTATATTAAAAAGGAAGAAGAAAAATTAGCAATCGAAGAAGGTTTTAAAATACTCTCTGATGCTGCCCACAGGTTTAAGATGAATCCACAAAAAATTCTGGAAAGTAAAGAATTGGAAGAATATTTAAAAAATCAGGGAATTGGAAAAGTTGAAACGCTGCTCTCAAAATTCTTTTACAAAAAAGTAAATCCTATAGAGCTCATTGAAAATATTTTTGGACTTAAAAAGGAAAAAGAAGGGAAAGAAGGTGAAACTCTTCACAAAAAGAAGAAAAGTCATAAAATAAAGGTAGGTGGACATGACAACATTTTAATCAGTTTAGCAAAATGTTGTAATCCAATAAAGGGAGAAGATATTATAGGATATATATCTTCCACCGAAGGGGTTAAAATTCACACCACAAATTGTAAGAATATAGCCACAATGAACAGGGAAAAATTTGTGGATGCGGAATGGGATGAAAGGGAAGGTGGCGGACTTTATAGGGCATTTATTATGATAGAGACAGAAGAAAGAAAGGGAATAACTGCAGACATTACAGAAAAAATAAAGAAATTAAAGTGCAATATAACCTCAATTCAGGGCTTTTCAAGGGATGAAAGGGGTATTTTTTATCTCACAATAGAGGTTAAAGATATTGACCATTTAAAAAAATTAATATCCGCGATAAATTCAATGAGTTCTGTCAAAAGGGTTATTAGACTCAGGCAGGATCCATTTGGTGGTAAAAGAGGAAAAAAGGGTAATAGATAATGGAAAAAATTTTAATAGTTGATGATGAAAAAAGCATATTAAATTCACTTGAAAAAATTTTAACCGATGAAGGCTATAGCGTAAAAGTATGTGAAAGCGGAGAAGAGGCAATAAATCTTGTAAAGTCAGAATCCTTTGATGTTATTTTTCTTGACATATGGCTGAAGGGAATGGATGGTGTTGAGACCTTAAAAATTCTGAAGGAAAATAAATTTGAAGGAGAAGTTATTATAATTTCCGGTCATGGCACAATTGAACTTGCAGTTAAAACCACAAAACTTGGAGCCTTTTCCTTTATTGAAAAACCCCTGTCCATTGAAAAAATACTCGTTACACTAAAAAACGCAATAGAAAAAATTAAATTAAAAAGAGAGAACAGAGAACTGAAAAACAAAATATTTGAAAAAGATGAACTTATAGGAAATTCAGTTCCAATTAAAGCACTCAAAAGGGAAATAGAAATAGTGGCCCCAACAGATAGCAGGGTACTTATTTATGGTGAAAATGGTACTGGAAAAGAACTTGTTGCAAGATTAATCCACAGAAAGAGTTTAAGAAGCAATAAGCCGTTTGTGGAAATAAATTGTGCTGCAATTCCAGATGAATTAATTGAAAGTGAACTATTTGGGTATAAAAAGGGGGCATTTACAGGGGCAACCAATGATAAACCGGGTAAATTTGAACTTGCAAACTATGGGACCTTATTCCTGGATGAAATAGGTGATATGAGCATAAAAACTCAGGCAAAACTTTTGAGGGTGCTTGAGGAAGAAAAAATAGAGCCACTCGGGGGAACAAAACAGATAGAAATTAACACCAGAATAATTTCTGCAACAAATAAAAACCTTATGGAGGAAATTGAAAAGGGTAATTTTAGAGAAGATCTATTCTACAGACTAAATGTCATCCCAATAGAAATTGTTCCCTTAAGGGAGAGGAAAGAAGATATTCCCCTCCTTGTTAAATATTTCCTGTCAAAACTCGAAATAAAATATAAAAAAGGAAAAATGGAATTTAGTGATAACGCAATGGAAAAACTAATGGACTACAGTTGGCCGGGTAATGTAAGGGAATTAAAAAATGTTGTGGAAAGAACTTATTTAATGGCCCAGAGTGAAATAATTAAGGGAGAGGATATATTTTTAAATACAAAACAAAATGGAGAGAAAATATCTTCATTTTTAGAGGCAAAACAAAAATTTGAAAGGGATTTCATTGAAAATAAACTGAAGGAAAACAACTATAACGTGGCAATCACAGCAAAAAAACTAAAAATAGATAAAAGCAGTTTGTATAAAAAAATTAAAAACTTGGGAATAAAATTACCTGAAAAATAAAAAAGCCATCCACAAAGGGATGGCAATTTGGCAGCGCTACCGGGATTCGAACCCGGGTTTGATGGCTGAGAACCACCCGTCCTAACCCCTAGACGATAGCGCCATGAAAATGTGATTTTATTCAAAAAAATTTTTTTGTCAAGAGTTTTAGTAAAGGCTCAAAAAAACACCACCTTAAAAAATGTGACTTCTTTTAATCAAAATATCAATGTTTTTAGAGAAAAATGAAAAAATTGAAAAAATGGTGATAATATAGAAAGTTGCAAAAAATCTAAACCTAACCATGGGGAAAAGGAAAAAATGAATAAAGACATAAGAAATGGAAACAACTCCTATTAAATATTCAGGATAAAAAGTAAACATTTTCATAAAAATTCCCTTTAACTCTTCAAAAATTTTTTTGTCAAATCTAAATTTACTCAGGGCAAAAAATTTAGACAATCCCAGAAGATATAATAGAGATGTAAGCAAAAATAGGACAAAAACTTTATCCTCACTTGCTTTTAATACTCCTATTGTTAAAGCCAATAAATATTCCCAAATCGTCAAGGAATGTGGGTGCTTAAGTGGTAAAAGTAATTTCTTGTTTAAAAAAGTAAAATAAAAAAGGGATCCATAACCGGGATGGTTAAAGTATGTAATTAATAATAAGTAAAATAAAATACTCATAAAAAATGAAAATAATATTATTTTTTTATGCTTTTTCAATCCAAACCACAGGATTAAATATAAAAGTAAATTAAAAATTAACAGTTCACTCCTGACCCCCACCAAAAAAGGTAAAAGAAATAGTAAAAAAGTAAATTTTCTATTGATAAATAGATAAACGGAGAAAATACATAATAGAAACACCATCCCATCAGGGGATGATATTCTCGACAGATTAAACAATCCAAAAGTTATAGAAAAAAATGGAAATAACAATAACAAAGATGGGGAAAAAAACTTTTTCCCAATAAAAAACATTATTATTAATCCAATAAAGACAGAAACTGCAGAAATAAAATGAGATGCAAATACTATATTTAACCCCCATTTGTAGAATAAGAAAATCAAAAAATTGTAAACAACTCTCATTTTATAATAACAGACCTGTTCACTAAAAACTTCAGGATCCTCAAAAACACATTTCCCATAATAACTACTCTGCATCAATTTATAATCAAACTCCGAAACGGATTTCTTCAACTCCTCTTTTACAAAATTTTGTAATTTAACAGCATCTTTTTCTTCAAATGACTCGGCAGAAGCAATATACATGATCATATCCCAATTATGGAAAGGATATAAAATGGATAGAAAAAATGCTTCTAAACCAATAATAACATATACAAAAAAAACGAAAATTATCACTAAACTTTTATTATTTTCAAAATTCAAATTCCACAACCAAAATAAAAATAAATTTAATTATAAATATTTAATTAAAAGATTAAAATTATTTTCTTTTTTTAGCCACCACAACAAACATATTATCAGAATATTTATTCAAACCTAAAGGTCTAAAAATAGAAGAAAGAATAAATGTAGGAGCAAAATATTTTCCTTCAAGAATTTTTAAATTCTTTTCTTTCAACGTATTATAAATAACATCAAAAGAATATATATTTTTAATAACTCCATAATAGATAGGTTTTTTTATTAATCTATACGTCAGTTTAAGCAATTTCCTATAAAAACTGTATTTATTTGGAAGCGTTATGATCAAAATTCCATTAAAATTGAGCAGGTTACCCAAATAATTTAAAGCCCCATCAAAATCTTCAATATATTCAAGGACACTTGAACAAAGAATTAAATCTACTCTTTTTATATATTTATCAATTTCAAATAAATCACAGTTAAAAAGTGAAACATTTTGAATCCTATACTTTCTTAATTTTTGAGTTGCAATTTCCAACATTTTTCCGCTACCGTCAATACCATAAACTTTTTTACTTTTTTCAGATAAAATTTTAAGAAAAACTCCACTGCCACATCCAACGTCAAGTGCTATAAATTCATTGGAACCATGTTTACAAATAATTTCTTCTAAAACTTCATATCTTTCTAAAAAATCCTTCTTCTCCTTATATTTCCTATCAAATTCATATGCAACAATATCATGAAAATTTTCTGACATTTTTTTCTTTCATAACATAAATTAAAACACCCAAAAACCAAATACTAACATACTTCTCCCCCTTTAAAATCCAAATATATCCTAAAGATTATATTACTACTCATTATTAACAATTCTAACAGCAGGCACCGCACTTAAGAAGTTAAGGTCATTATCTCCAAAAAGTTGAAAGACAAACAATTTCCAGTCATCATCCGCCATAATTTTGACATATCCCCCAAACATATCTCCAAGATCAGGAAATATTTCACTGAAAAGTCTCACATATCTTGCCCCTCTATTAATATGAACTGTCTTTTCCTCAACCTTAATTCCACTTTGATTATAACATTCAATTTTAACATCCGAATCGGCATAGGGAGATAGAATGGCAATACCTGTAAAATAATTTACTCCCCCTATTTCTCCATTTGCAATGTGTCCGGTAATAAAATTTCCCGGCTCGGTACTCAAAGGCAGAGTTGCCATAAATTTTCCACCATCTGCATCTCCAAAGGTAATTGCCCCTAACATTCTAAAACCCTCAATATATTGCGGAGTCGATATTTCAAGATACCCTGTAACCGTTCCCTCTATTTCAAAAAAATTTTTCATATCAAAAAGCAACTTCGCATGAGGGGCAATGTGTTTTCCTTCTATTCTCTTCACAAGATTTCCATCGTCATCATACAAATCAAAGATCAAATCAGCCGATTTATCCGAAATATTAATCAAAGACAATTTTGAATAGTAATTAACACTTCCAAATTCCCCCCAGGTGACATGAGGAGAAAAGATATTCATGGTATCCCAATTCTGATTTAAACCTTCAACACAAGCTAAATTTGTTGAAAAGTCACCATAAGCCTCAACCGCAAGGACTCCCTTATCTGAAAAAACTTTTATGTAATCATTATTTGTACAATTTGAAAAAAGGGTAGTTACATCAAATACCTTCTCTTCCCTGCTGTTAAATAAAAATTCCCTTTTAGATTTCAATACTCCATTTCCACCATATAAACTGAAGATTACCTTCTGTTGATCTTTAAAGGGATTAGTTACATATATAGTTGTTTTCTCTGCCCCCTCTACTTCAATAAAAGGGAAATATAATTCTCCCTTTACATCATAGGCACTTAAATTCTTTCCACCATCCATATATTGGGGATTACTTGGAGTATTAAAAAGATACATCCCATATACCTGAGGATTTGTAATAAACGTTCTCACATAAGCATTCCCCCAACCATCACCAAAAAGTTCATCAGAGGTAAAATACCTGGCAAATTGGGAACCCTCATCTATCGAAAGATTTCTATAGCTGAGAATATTTCCCACTCTATCATATAACTCAAAATTGGCAGTTAATTTACTGTCATACACAGGATTTATTATGGAAAAAGATATATCCTTATAATCCGGAAAAAATATTGCATTAAAATTATTCTTTGCAATTCCCACAATACCGCTCCTGTCATTAACTCCACCATAAGACAAACCCATGACCACATTCACTATTCCATCTTCTGGAAGAACTGTATCCCCATTTGGATCAACTGATACATCTTCAATTGTATTTATGGAATATGAAGGTGAAACATCCCCATTCATATCACTTGTACATAAAAGCAATTCCTTAAAATCTGAAAAACCTACAAGTACGTCATCACCATTCTTACCATCAAAATTTTCAACAGAAATAGCAGAAGGTGAATAGTTTATACCTATTGTATTTTTATATCCAAGGCCATTTACACTCCCCTTAGCTATTACGATACAATCGTTGAATGAAGAAGTTAA
>Ga0256842_1001803_pt1 | contig 16467 bp, 11 predicted proteins | sample 4559240metaG_FD_185973 | JGI IMG/M metagenome (GOLD analysis project Ga0256842, IMG submission 185973) | Hydrothermal vent microbial communities from Guaymas Basin, Mexico - 4559-240 | ecosystem: Environmental > Aquatic > Marine > Hydrothermal vents | place: Mexico: Guaymas Basin | collected...
AAAATATGACGGCACAATTTTACATCGAATTAAAGCATTAAAAGATTTTGCAGACGTCAAAAAAGGTGATTTGGGTGGTTGGATAGAATCAGAGTCGAATTTAAGTCAGGAAGACGATTGTTGGGTATATGATGATTCGGTAGTCAAAGATAATGCTAGAGTATTAGGAGATTCAAAAATTAAGAATCAATCAGTAATACATACAATGGCAATAATTAAAGATTCAACAATTAAAGAAGTAAGTAGAGTTGGAAATTGCGCCGTAGTCTTACATTCCGAAGTAAAATGTGCTAGTCTGATTATAGGCAATACGTACATTGACAACTCAATACTTTGTAATACAACTACTATAGATAATATTACAATCATAAATTCAGAATTATATAACGTAGAATGTAGTGGCTCAACTACTATTAATGATTCAATAGTTGAAGATTGTTATTGTATACACACTGAAATTAGTTCGAGTGATATAAAAACTACAACTATATCGGGAGATCGATTTGTAGCATTAGAACGACAAATAAAAAATAAACACATAATAATAAATATAGATATAGAGGAGTATATAAATGAATGAAGTATTTTACATATTTGTAAGTTTATTTTGGTGTTTGATTGTTTATTTAGTTGTTTAAAAATAAAAATAGCGCCTAGCTCCACCACACTAGGCGCTCGAGAAAATTCCGACCCGTGAATTAATAGTGCAGGCTAAATAGAAGTGGATTAGCCTACCTTAACAGCTTTAGCACTTACTACAATACCTGTGGCAGGTGCTGTTCCATATGTAACATCAACCGTACCAGCTGTATAGTCAACTGTGCCTGTTATACCACTATCGCCAGTAATATTTCCATCACCGTCATCTGTTGCTACCAATGTTGCTCCAGAATAAATCTCTACAGATTTAGGAACTATATTGCCACTAAAAGAACCACTGAATGACGTCGTAGAACCATCACCTGTTCCCAACGTCTCAGATACTTCTGTCAATAAATTAGTAGCTTCACCATAGAGTATATCATTAAATGTAGTATCCTTCATAAACTGAACAGAAAGTTTACCATACTCACTATTCAACAAATTATACATCTTATTATTGACATGAAGCGGTTCTACTATATGTAGAGTAGACTCACCAGTATCATTATTTACTAAAACAATATATCCTTTAACAGGTCCTTTGTACCTCATAATTACCTCCTAAAAATTAAACTATCTTAACTTTTCCATAGAGTTTTGTCATCGGGAATGCTTTTCCATAAAAAGATCCAACAGATCTTATCCAAGTCCAATTCTCCACGTTAAAGAAACTATTCATTATTACAAGTGGTATATATGGAGCATAGATAGCGCCAGCTTCAAGCTCACTGTTACCCTTATAGCCAATTAGTATATCATTTGTAGCTAGGTTAGGCACTACAAATACATCAAACTCATCATTCAATGTACCCTGTACAAACAATCTCTTAATAGACTGTACATTACCAGGGGAACCAACACCTACAAAATCACCGCTTCTCTTCAAATAAGCTGCGGTTCTTGGATTACATACAACCCAGTTAGGATATCTTCTTGTTTCGTCATAAATCTGTGCAGCAACATCAACTATTGCATAATAAAGCTCTTTCTCTTTTCTATCTTTAACCTGCGGAGAATCAGTTGGAGCTGGTTTTTCCCAAGTAGCAGAACCGCCCGAAGCCTTTGCATACAAATCGTAAATCATTTCAAAGTTAACTTCTTCAACTATTTTAGCAGACAAAGCCTTTGTCATTTCCTGCTCAAGGTTGATGCCAAGTTTGTTTGTAGAATCGGCAGCTTCAAATGTCCATTTACCAGCAAGTTTTCTCTGTTCTGCCTTAACGCCGTCTTCTCTAATAACAAAGTCAAGTCCTCTATTGATATTCTGACCTTCACCAGGGCCTCTAGAATATCCAGCATCACTTGCAACTTTATCTATTGCAGATTCACCCTTAGCAACATCTCCCTGAGTATAATCTTCACTATAAACATAATCCATAAAATTAACAGCAGCTATTCTGTCATCAATCGGCTGAACACCTATAAGTTTTGTTATAACAGAATCTCTAGCAAGTTTCTTAATTGAAGGTAGAAATACAGACGCAACTCTGTCAATATTAGCAGTAGTTGTCTGCTCAGCTACTCTTGTCAATTCTTTTTCTTCATTATCAACAAGTGCCTGATAAATATCTATGACAGATTCATCTAATCCTTCAATATTATTTCTTGCACCCTCAATGTATCCCTTTATTTTATCCATTCTAGTTACCTCCCTATATAATATTCCGTAAATTTAAACCATTTTCATCATTTTATTAAACAATGACTCATTATTATTAGCAGATGCTTTCTCTTCCTTAACAGCGCTTGTTCCTTTCCTTAATGACAAAGGATCTATTGCATTTTTAGCTTTTGATTCTTTTACACTTGATAAGACAGCCTTTAGCTTATCAACAACATTATCCAATGTCTCTTCATCCTCTATATCTGCAAGCTCTTCATCTATAATCTGCTGATCAACGCCTAAATCAATTAGCTCTCTAACTCTATTTTCCTTAACTCTTTCAAATTCAACTTTTTGTAACTGAGAATAAATATCGGCATAATCAGAAACCAATTTCTTTAATGTTTCCATAGCATCTTCTTCATCCTGAATAGTTACACCATCAAAATGTTCTTCTAAAAATGTTTTAAGTTGTTCAAACACTTTATCATCCTCCTTATTGTTTTCTAAATCTTTATTTTCTACTTTATCTTCCACATTCTCTTCCATACTCTCTTCTACTTTATCTTCTACTTTATCTTCTACTTTTTCTTCCACTTTATCTTCTACATTCTCTTTACCTTCTTCATTGGATTCAGCAGGCTCTTCCTCACTATTTCTTTCTTTGCCAGCATTACTTATATATTCATCAAATAAATCAAATAATGGGGTAATAACTGCTATAGCATCATCTGGCGACTGCAATACCTGCTTTAGATAAGTATATAAAGCATCTTTAAACTTACCCAAAATTTCAGTATCATTTTCATCTATATCACTAAATAAATCAGCAAAATTATCAGGAGAATCTATGTTATATTTTTGTGCAAAATCAGTTATACTGTCGCCTTCTCCAATTAGCATAGCTATAATATCTTCTTTAGAAGGAATTTTACTTTTATCAACAGACTCTAGTACATTAGACTCTCCACCATTCATTATTGACAATACTATTTCGCCCAAAGATTCTTTTGATAGATTCAATTTGATAGCTTCATTTTCAGCTAAAGCGTCAATTCCCTCTATGTCAACTATACCATGCAACAATGCTGATTCAACTACAGCTGTTAACAGCTCATCACTATCTTCCGCAAACTCTACTTTTTCAACAACTTTTAATCTCTTAGAAATTTCAGCAAGCGACTCAGGTATCTTTGCAAGCCCCTGTTTTTGAAGTTCATTATATTTATCATATAAAAATTGAACTAGATGTTTCTTTTGTTCTTTATCTAATCCAATACTGCCTTTTCCTTGCATATAACCCAATGCTTTAGCAAGTCCATATTTGTTGAGAACAAAATCCACATCATAACCATCTTCACTTGAAGTAATTGGTTGATATACAGGATATTTGAATGATGTCCATCCATCCCAATTTTCAACAACACCAAAAACTTTATTAGCTAACTCCTTGTCTCCAGTTAGCCAAACAAGTTTTCTTATCATATCCTTATCAATATCACCCCAAGGAGATTCACTAATATCTTCTTCGACACTAACTACACGTATTTTTGGTTTGTTGTTTTCATCAAACGTTTTACCGCAACAATTTACAACAGCTGATTTATGTCTTTTGCGCATAGCTTCTTCAACTTTGGCAAGCTCTTCTTTCTTTTGAGCTAACAAAGCTTCAAGTTCTTCAGCCTGTTTAGCTTCGGCTTCATATTGTTCTTTAACTTTATTTAGCTTCTCTTCTAAATCAGAAACTACTCTAACTTTTGAATTCAATTCTTGTTCAGAAGTCTGTTTTTTAGTTTCCAAATTATCAATTATGGTTTGCAATGATTTCTCTTTCTCCTGAAGCTGAGAAACTTTTTCTTTTACATTTTCCATCTTTGTTTTGTATAATTCAAGTTCTAATTTAAGTTTCTCAACATTTTCAGGAGAACCGTTTGTATTTTTTTCAAACATATTCTTTTCCTCCTGTTCAACAATTTCTTGTATATTAACTCCAGTATCTTTGGAAAAAGATTCCAATACTCTTTCAAAATCATGTGAATTTAGTGGTGATATTGTTTGAGTTTGTTCACTTACATTATCTTTAGTAGCACTTGTAGTTATAAATGAAGGATAAACTACAAAATCAACCCCTTCTAATTTAAAGTCTGTTCTTATCAAAATATTTATTTCTTTATCACCTAATTGATACACAGATGGTAGTTTATCTGCCGATCCTCTAATAGAAGTTCCCACTACATATTCATGATCTAACAACCACCCAACCAATTGTCCCCATGTTGTTGGTAAAAGCGTGCAATCCATCTTAAGCATGTTGTCATCTTCGTCAAAATATAATTCTTCGATGGAGCCGGCTAATAACCCAAGCCATTCTTCTGATTCATCTTTAGGGTGCTTTATAAATATATAACGATATGTAGGGTCTACTTGTACTAACTTATTATAATATTCAGCAGCTTTTATAAGTTCTTTCTTAGGATACATATTTCTATTTCTGCCTGGTTTATCAGCATATATAACAGGTACGGCTTTTAACTTTCTTTCATCTGCATTTGTTATAAATCCACACATTGGTGCAGCTTGTGACATTTAATTCCACCTCACTAAACTTTTCACAAAAATTAAACTTTTCAAATGTTTTATATTAAATAAAAATGTATACTTTAAAATCAGCATTAATTTAACACCGTATTAAATGCCTTAACAGTTCCAACGGTTAATTGAGCTATTTTTGTTTCTTTATCAACAGCACCCATTTTTTCAGCAAAAGTTTCAGGATTCCATAAAGGTGTTGAAGGTTCAGTTGTTGATACAGCAGCTAATTTCTCAAACCCAGCTTTCTCTGCTTTATTTAATCCAGGTAACAATCCATTTAATACAGGAACATGTGGTAATTCTTTTGAAAATACACCACCACCAATATTGCTAAATGAACTAACATTTCCAGCGCCAAACTCTTTTATATTGGCATTTGTTATTAAAGGAGCTTTTGAAGGCTCCATAGAATTTTCTACCATGTAATTATGTTTCTCAGTATCATAAGCACGATTAACTAACATAGTTAATTTTTCAGTAGGAGAAGCTTCTTTATATAACATTTTACTTATACCTAATGGATCATATTTACCATATTCTCCATATTTAGATGTAAGTGCTTGTATCATTCCTTGTGTAGAATTAAATGTCTTAGGAGAAATACCTGAAAAAACTCTATTTAGAATAGTTTCCTGGAATTGATTACCTTCAAAAGCTCTCAAATCACCAGTACCTTGTTCCTCCTTAGGAGATAAAAATTGTTGATAATAACTTGCAGGTAATTCTCCAGGCTGATTCTTATCATATTGTCTTAATCTAGCTGTTGTAAGTGGCTCTTGCATAGATCTTTCTTGTGTAATTTTATTACTTACAACATTTGCAATTTGATGTGATAATGGTTGTTGATTTCCTATATTCTCTTTAAGCGTACCTGCACTAGCTGGTTCTACAAAGAAATCACTTACTCTTTTACCCAGCGCTGTTAATATATTACTATTAGTTTCAGCTGTATTATTATCTAAACTACCTTTCGATAAATTATCAATAGATTTACTGATTCGATCGCCTGCTTTATAAATATCAGTTGGTTTTAATGTTTGTGCTTCTTTTGCGGAATCATCTTTTGCAACAGGTAAATTTTTACCATTTGATGCAATTGGATATCCACTAGCTGTTGCAAAATAATCCATTGTTGTTGGAGGATTAGATTTTGCCACAGCTTCATCAGTAACAGGAACTTTCTTTTCACTATTTTCACCTTGTGATTTTAAAGTTCTTTGAACTATCTCAGTAGCAGGTGTCATTTGTTTATTTAATTCTAATTTTGTTTTTGTAATTGGTTCATTAGTTTTAGATTTTACAAGGTCTTCTTTTTCTCTACCAGCTCCTGGTGTTAATTCTTTGAGTAAGGCACTTGATTGAAATTGTTTAACGGCTTCTTGCATTTTCTGTGCGCCTTGTACCAATGCATCAGCAAGTGCATTGACTGCAGCATTAATTCTAGCTACAGGGATATTTAATTCTGGTGTTTTGGCTAAAGCTTCGCTATATTTTGTAGCCAACCCTGCTTTACCCATAAATTCAGCTTTTATATCAGTATTTAAACTCTTTCTAACTTGTTCCCATTTACCAGATAACATAGCGTATGAAGCCATTTCAGAAAAGAAAGGCGAAGAAATTACTTTAGATGCAGATAATTTATGTGATAATACCATGTCAACCAATGTACCATACATTGCTGATTTCATACCCATAGCTTCTCTAGGGTTAATAATACCATATGCCATGGCTTGATCTAATGTTCTTGAGGCAAAACTTCCTGCCATTTTAAAACTTTGCATAGCCCCAACAACCAATTCTTGTGTTTGTTCTTTTACTTCTTTAGATTGCATAGAATTAAAATTAATTTCATGTGGTGGTGGCAATCCTTCAGTATATATATTTTTCTTAATTGTCTGTGTTATAACTTCTCTACCGACGGTTTCTCTCCAAATAGGCTTTACAGCTTCCCTAGCTTGTTTACCGCTTTCACTTATCTTTGTAGCTACATCTAAAAGAGCACGTTTAATAGCATTGATATAATTTTTGTTTTCGGTATATTCAGGCGCATTCTTTGCAACATAAGTTTTAATTCTGCCCTCTAGTGTCTTTTCTATATCATGTTTAGCCAATGTATCTTTACTGGTAGCATACTGTTGTGCTAATGTCCAATTCGAAGTTATAAAAGTAGCTAAACCTTTAGAAGCATTACTCATAGCCATATCACGTTCTTCACCAGTTTTACCTTCTACAGCTTTAGCACCTATATATGAAGCTAAACGTTCTAAACCACTGCCAGATATCTCACCTGATTTCGCACCTTTTTCAACATAATTCATTAATATATTGGATAACTTAACCATTCCCGCAGTTTCATAAGACATAGAAGATACATATTTTTCTTGGAACTTGCCCATATCAACTATTTGACCTGACGACGTTTTATATTCAGATTTTAAACCATATGCTACCATATCCTGTCTAAAAATATTAGAATAATATACACGTTTTTCTGATAAAGCAGCACCTACCCCTTCTTTAAATCGAACATATTCTGCTTTTACATTATTTTCTTGTTCTTTAGTTGTTTCTTTTGACCCCATAATAGATTTTATTACATCTAACATAGTCCCTAAAGCAAGCATTATAGCACCAACACTTTTCGTAACAGGGCCAGGGCCAAATAATACGCCCATAGAACCAATAGATTCCAAACCACCACTAACAGCAGATAATGCAGGATGACTTGTATGTCCTGTTATGGCTTTCATGCCTTCGTAAGCACCTAACCCAAGTCCCAATCCGCCTAATACTAACTGAATTTTACGTTCATTAGGACTTGTACCAAACATACCGACACTTTCACTTCCCAAATAACCTAACGGTGTTTTGCTCAATCCTTCTTCAATCGCTTGGGATATTTTGCCGACACTACTTCCAGCAATTTTAGCCTCTATTTTTGGAATAACACCTGTTACTTTAGCAGCAGTTTCTCCTCCAGCAAGTATCTCATATGGATTCATACGTGTAACACTAGTTCCATATAATGTACTAAATAACCCCGTAGACCATTTAGGACGTAGTAAAGCTAATGGAGCAGCCCCCATAATTATATCCATAATTCCTCTACTAGTTTGACCCCCTTGCATATGAACAAAACCACTTTGCAGTAATGAAGTGCCTAAAGCTGCGGCTCCTGTTTTACCTATACCTAATCTTTCCATCATAAATAGACTTCCCCAAGTACCTAAACCTGATAGGGTACCCATTGTTGATAATATAGAAAACTGGTTTCGTTCATTATAAGCTGGATGAAACATTCCTAACATAAATTGTTCAGCGGTTGAACCTAAAAATTGCCCTGGTAGATTTAATGCTGTTTTTGCAGTTTGAGTTACCATAGCTTCAGCAATAGGAGAAAAAGTTACCATAGATATTTCTCTGATACCATTAGCTATTTCTTTAAATATCTGACTTACTCCGGACGAAGATATACTACCTTTTAATTGATTTACAGCGTCCATAATATCGCCAACAAACCCATGTAAGAAATCCACAGCTATTTTGCGCCTTTCAGCGTCAGTTGAAGCAACACTCAATCTACTTTGTGTTTGTTGTGTAAGTGATATCGTTTTTTGTCCAAAAGGAGCTATAAGATTTGTGATACCAGTAGCTATACCAAATGATTGTACTAAAGGCTGTAATACATTATTTATAGTAGTAGCAATTAATCCTAAAAATCCAGCAGTAGTTCCATAAGTTTGAATAGCTAATGTTGAAGCACTTTGTATAGAATTTCTTTCTAATGTCCGTCGTATTGCTTCTAATTCAGGAGTTAAACTTTTAGACGTCATTAATGTACTTATTTGTTCTCGTATTGTTGGAGTTCCTGTTGTTTTTAATTGATCTTTAGCAAACTGTGTCAACAATGCCTGCTCATTCGGTTTTAATCCAGCATAAGCACGTTGTTCAGCTACTCCAAATAACATATTCTTTTGTGACTCAGACATTAAAGTAAATAACGCAGCTTGTTGAAATTCATTAATTGTAGTAGGAGGTTTTGTAAATTTTTCTAATTTCTCTTCACCTGTTTTTGTAGTTGTTACTTTTTTAGCCAGTAAATTATCTATAACTGAAGAAAACTGTGATTGTGTTTGTGTAACCATAGGTAATACTATAGCTTGTACTAATGTATCCGAAATATTCTTTAATTGAACATCGAATTGAGCACCTTTTCTGAATAGAACTTCTTGGCCTCCAAACATATTTTCTAATGCTTTATTTAAAACTTCTAACTTCTCAGCACCAGGTGCCCCTTTAAATTCAGCTAATGACTTGCCTGCGAATGACGCTAATGTTTCAGGCCCTATATTAAATCTTAATTGTAACGATCTAAACTGTCCGCCTAACATTTCTCTAATAGCAAATAAAGCGCCACCAACCCCCTGTTCAGGAGCTAGCATAGATAATAATTGTACTGAATTAAATGCTTGTTGTTGAAATTCAGGATTTGTTGCTCTAAACCTAGTAGAAGGATAAACTGAAAGAGCTGTCAATACTTCCATAGCTTCAGGGAATTGAACTGGTTGTGTTCTTGCTATATCTATAGCTTTCCCAACAGCCTGTCTTGCAGCTCCTTCAGAACCCAATAAGGAATGTATAGTATTCAAGCGTGATTGTAAATCATTCATTACAGCAGGAGCAGTTTGTGCAAACGATTCAAATTCATGCCAAAATGGAGTTATACCTGTTAAGTTTCCTAAAGCACCAAACACTGGCTGAATAGTTTGGTAAGTAGACTCCATAGGTACACGAGTTAATGCATCAAATATAGAAGAAGAGAATCCGAACATAAGCGCCATTTCAAATGAACGCATATTCATACCTAAAAATGATTCGCTTGCACGTGTGACAGGTCTAATAATGCCTGTATTAACACGTTCAACAAATGATGGTTCTGCTTTACCAGTCATTATATTTACTTTACGTATTATCTCATCTGTTCCAGAGATAACCTCGTTATATTTAGAACGTTCTTCAGGTGATAACTTACTTGTATCTATTCTTCTTGTTTCTTTGGCTAACGATTCCATTTTTTGATCAAGTTCAGATTGTAAATCAATTGCAGAACGTTTAGATGCTTCAGTTGCACGTTTTAAACTCGATAATGTTGTTTGCATGTTTTGAATTATATTATTTATATCTTTAGATAGAGATTGTACATTAACATTTTTTGCTAACTCTTCAGGTGTACCTTTTGCTGATTTTATACTTTGATCTAATGTATATTGATAATCTACTGTACCAGTAATTGTATTATACTTACGAAGCGTTGTGGCATCACGTAATTGTGCAAATTGTTCCCAATGTCTATTTCTTGCTAAACTATCTAAAGTAGTTAATGTTCTTATCTGAGCGTCTGTTTCTAACATTGCAGAATGTAAATTTTGAGATCTTTGTTGTTCCTTTTGTTGACTTACAAATAATTCAGAAACTGTATCCGCAGCAGTTTTTAATTTTGGATTAGATTTAACAATTTCTTCTTTGTTAGCTAACTCAAAAGCTGTTCCAACTAAATGAGATCTTGCTACACCTGTAACATATCTTTCTAATTCATCCTTTAAGTTTGGAAAAACCCTAAGATGTTCTAATCGTTGTAAAGTACTTTGAATATCTACACCATATTCACCCATTTCTTCTAATGAAACAAATGATTTTTTATTAAACATACGTGAAAAATTCGTTGGCGATACAGCAGGTGCAGATATTATATTAGTATAAGCAGAGGTATATTGTCCAACAACATTACTTGCAATAGCATTTAATTTTTGCATTCTATCTGTAAGTACATCACCAAAACTTCTATCAATTTCCGTAGTTAATTTACTAACATCTTGTCCTTCTAATGCACCTCCTTTAGCAGTTAAACCCTGAATAATACTTGTAGTAGCATATCGCATTGTTTGTGACTGTACAATATCACCAGTTAAATTCATATAATGACTTAATGGACGCCATGTTTCTCTTAACATATTTTCAAGATTATCTAGAAAATCTGAATTCAAAATTACATTATGTCCACGTGATTTTACTTCTTCATTTACAGCAGCCATACCTTCAGTTCCCATATATCCACCACGTTTTATTGCTGTACTTTTAAAAACATCTTCAAACTCCTTGGCTGCAGATTGTAGTGTACGTGCTACTTGAGCTTCAGGAACATGATAGACTGCTGAACTCCCTTCATTGTAAAGATTTTCTTTTCGTAGGAAATCCCAAAAACCACGGCGCATAGTGACTAATTCAGACATATAATTATATCTGTATACATATGATGGTGATCCTTCTGTAGCTGGTTTAATATTATCAAATAATTGATTAACTCTGCTTAAAGAAGCAGTAAACGCTGTCATTTTTTCAGCGCCTTTAGATATTTCTCTAAAGAAATTGTTAAAATTTGAAACATCTAAATTAGTTTTGTTTGCATCTGAAAAGTTATATTTTTCTTTAGCAGTATACTCGCCGTTAGCATTAAACGATTTAAATCTTTCTAATACTGATTCAAGCCCCCTATTCACAGAAGACATAGAAGCTTGTGTCAATTCATTTAATGAAGATATAAAACTTTGAAATAAATCACCTGGACTTCTTTCAGCCATAATAATATCACCTCAAAACAAGAGTTTCTTATGAATGTTTTGTATTAAAACATTGTAAAGAAAATACAATTACGCTGGAGACGTTATGAGTGAATTAAATGGATTATATGACGCAGTAAATCAATTAATAGATTGGGCACAACAACTACGTGAAGCTGGTATACTATTGACAAAAGAACCACATGCTACACGCAAATACACAAAAACAACAATTTCTACAAGCTTATTAGGAGATCCAGATAAACACGCAAGAGGATTACCATATCACACAGTCAAAAAGACCACTGTACAAGATAACGTATTATCTCAATTAGATTTTCTAGATATACCTGATGATTTAGAAATTTTACATGAAGAAAAAACAGCATATAAATCTGTTACTGATAATAATATTTATTTTTTACCAACAGCGTCTTATACAAAAACGCAGCAACCAGTATTACAAACTTTAAATTGGGATAAATCCGTGGTTCAACCAGGTGATTTGGGGCCTGTATTAAAATTTTTTCCTTTGCTACGTATCGGATCTTATCAAGGAATGGCTTTATTTTTATTATTACATAAGTTTGTAATAGGCTTAACATCTGCACAATTGTGGATGTTTATAATGTTATCTGATTCTACTTACGGTTCCACTAATATCGCACGACTTGCTAAACAATACCTAACAGGAGAAGATTTTAGAACAACAAAAGCTACATATGATTTAATACACTCATTAATGCAAAGTACATCATTAGTAAAATGGATGCACCAAGTATTAAAAAGACAAATAATGGCAAATTTAGATTACAAAAATGCAATTCAAGTTATTGGAGATCCTGCAAAATTAAAAGAAATAAATGAAGCTATGAACACTAAAGCAATGACAGAAAAGTTATTAAATATAGCTGTAGCACACAAACCAAAGATAGTAGATCTTATTACAGACATAACATATACTGAATATACCCCAGGCAATGTTGATGTAAATAATTTATTCTCTGTTAAGAATGACGGTAGTTTTGGATTCAATGAAAAAGACATGCCAGCAGGTACCACTACTACTGTAACAACAAGATCTGTTTCAATTACATCCGACGGAGCTTATTGTGAAGCATCATTCACCACCAAACCTGTATTTACACAAAGTTTACTTAAAAATCTAACATTATTTAAACAAACAGTAACATCTAAATTAGCAAGAAAATGGAATCCTATTTCTGGAGGGCATTGGCTTATTAAAACAGCACATATCCCTACTACAAGTTGGGAGGATGTGACTAATTTAGCTACAGAAGGTAGTATAGTTAAAAAAAGTATATCAGGATATGGTATAGAAAATAATGTTGGGAATTTATTAAATAACTTAAACGATTTATTTTATAATGATACTAGTGTCCAATCAGCTTCTGTTCGATGGGAAGCAGTATCTGGTAAATATACTGAAAATATAAACAAAGTTTATTGGGAGGAGAGTAAATAATGACGTTTCAAGATATAATAAATTATTGGTTACAACACCCACCTGTAGAAGTCACGGATATGACAGCTTATCAAGAATTACTACAAATGGCAATACAACAAACAGTACATGAGTTGTCAGAGATATATCCTATTGTCGATGAAACAATATTCGATACTGGATATGCAGTTACACTATTACCTAAAATACGACTAAATAATACAAATAATATAAGTGAAAAAATGATGACTGCTGCCACAGAAGATATACAAACAACAAATATGACATTATTTGATATAAAAGGAATAGATGCCAATATAATGCGTATTATAGTTTTATATGATACTGATAATCCACCTACACTAATAAATAATTTATCTATAAAATATCAGTTAAGTAAACTGTTTGCTGATAATACAAATCACAGAACTGTTTTTTCACTTATGGATATAATAGGTTATCGAAATGAAATAGATCAAATACGTGAATGGTTTAGTAAACAAATAGATAAAATAAAATATAAAGGTAACAAATTGAAACTAAAGCCATTAACAAGATATTATGCTTTGTATGAAAGGTATAGACAATTAGATGAATTGCCTGAAGATTTATTAAAACCGTTTGAAGATATGTTAGCTTCTAATTTAATAATTAGATTTTACAATTCAGATGTATTCAGTGGTGAAAGTGAAATACGAAGTGTTTCTATATCAGGCCTATCAGTTACATTTAATGTCCCTTCTGCTGATAGTAAACAATCACTAATAATGAAATTACAAGAGCATAAAAATAAAATAATAGAAGAGTTATCACTTGATTATGAAGATGAGATTGGATTGATCTAAAGCCCAATCTCATCTTCACATCCAATCTTCTACTTTTTCATTGTAACTACCCTTTTAATCCATTTTCCAAGAGATACCACCAACACCCCCATGATTATATTCATTTGTTTGTATTATTAGCCGTTTTTTTGTGTCATTATCATATAAAACTATTTTCACTAATGAAGTAATGTCAAAATCAAATAAAATATGTTCTAAATAAGGGGCCTTCAGGAAAATATTAACCGCTATTGGAGCATCATCTACAGAAAAATATGAATATCCCACCATATCATTATTATTTATTATGTATTCATCTTTAGTCATATTTTCTCTTAAGATTGATAATACTTCTTTCATTCTTTCTTTTGAAATAACCAATACTGGTGTAGATGTTTCTATATCACCTTTCCTTAAAGTATCCCCCTCCTTTAGCAGCTCTTTTAACAATCTCTCTTTTGTCATCTCAAACCTCCTCTTAAATTTTCTTAATATTATTATAACGCAAAAAACATAAAAAGTCAAACATAAAATTATAAAAATTCTTTTGTATTAAAATCAAAAACTTCAATTTTAGTATCATAATTATACACTTCCATTATCCCCTCTTTAGGAAGTATCAAATATGTAAATTCCACTTCAAAACAATCATCACCTTCACACACCGCTTCGTGATAACCATCTCTCAGTATAAATTCAGGTGAGTGACAGTAACATTTTGTAGGAAATGTGCTCCATCCTCCTGGATGCCCCTTAATATATACTTGAATGAATGCTTGTAGTGCTTCTTCTACTGTGGCATTATTGCGCACACCAGGCTCCCCTCTATTATCAATAAATTGCTTAATTGCAACATCAATAATATCATGGCCAAGCTCTTCTAAATAACCATCCCAATGATTGTAAACACCTTTAATATTCCCATCTTCGGTCTTGTAACAAATGTAAGCATTTGTACTCATCTCTAACTACCTCCCTTTTAAATCTTTCTTAATTTAATTATAGTATAAAAAATCTAAAAAGTCAACCTAAAAATTTATATTTTAGGCTTTAAAAGTTTTAATTTTAAATTCAATTTATCATAACACTTTTTAATTATTTCTGCATCAAATAAAGCTGTATGCTTTTCAGTGTTATCAATATACTTATCACCTGCTGCAAAATCTTCTCTTGAAATATTAAACGCTTCCTTTTCACTTATACCTAAATATTGTGCAATATCTTGATTTATATCATGACATACAGGAGAGATAAATTCTGGTAAATCAAATGCACTACCAAACAAATCAATAAAGAGAACCATGTCATAATGACACACATCAGACACTAATTGTACAGGTGTGTTGAACGCTTCTAACCAATTTCTAATACAATTAGCCACAAACGCTTTCTCACCTGCTACATTAGTTATATTGTCCACTTGACTAAGTAACCTTTTATTTTCATCTAAATAAGATGTCAACTTTAGTTTAGCAATCACATTCTCTTTAATCCAATCATCTACTTGAGATTTATCGTAATCAGTTAATTCTGCATACAGTTTTTGGTTATCTTGTGTTACTAATCCTATAGATATTAACGTTGTGTTTTTATGTAACCCTGTAAACTCAGTATCAAAAAATACTAACATATTTACCTCCACTCTTTCAATCTTCAATTTTAAAATACTCCATTATCCAATGAAACCTAACTATTTAGTTTATCATCAATCAAGTCAATAATAGCTGCTTTGAATATAGCTTTAAGATTGTGATCATCTGACAATTCTTTTATAGCATTATTTAAAGCTTCACGGACAGCTTCGTCTACTTGTTCCTTGATCCAATCTTCAGTAAGCACTGAATTTAAAGTTTCTTCAATCATTTTAGAAATATCATTATTTGCATCTTGTAACTTTGCTTGTACTGTGTGTCTCAATGTTTCTAATTCAAATCTGAGAGTTGGTTGATACATCATTTATACCTCCTTTTTATATATAATTATAGTGTAAAATCGTTTATCTTTAAGAAAATGTAGTTCCCCGCATCAAAAAGTATACGATATTTGTTATTCCAAAGATTTTCAACTTCTGTCAATTCAGGATTAAAATTATCCAATAGTAAATTTAACTTGTGTTTTTGGGCAGCAATTCTACTTACCATTTTATACGAATTACCAAATACATACATACATATATCCAGGTTTAGTTTGTCCAATTAGTTTAAATCCTAATTTATGATATAAACCCCCGCTTGACCATCGTCTATTAGCATAAGATAAAATCTTTTCAATTTTAAAATTAACTTCAGCAAACTTTAACAGTTTCGAAGCACCCCCAACTACTACAGTATCTAATTTAGTTGCAAAACGAAACAATTCTACATAATCTTTATATTTCTTACTTCTACTCTTTCCAAACGACATTGCTGCAATAATTTCATTATTATAAAATAAAGTTATATGAATAGATGAACCCATTGCCCCACCTTGTAAATGATTGCTTTCAAAAAAATCGAATGCTTCTTTCCATGTTATGGCTTTTATCTCACATTGCCTCGCATATATCTTTCTACTTAATCCTAATTTGTTTCTCAGCATAGATTTCCAGATTGTGCCTTTAACAGGATCATACCATTCTGAGTCACGTATATTCAAAAAAGTTATTCCTTTCTTATGTGCTAAATCTACTTTTGTTTTCAATCTATTTTTCTCATATAAATAATTTTTTGTATTATCAAAAGGATA
>Ga0256842_1001804_pt1 | contig 16456 bp, 18 predicted proteins | sample 4559240metaG_FD_185973 | JGI IMG/M metagenome (GOLD analysis project Ga0256842, IMG submission 185973) | Hydrothermal vent microbial communities from Guaymas Basin, Mexico - 4559-240 | ecosystem: Environmental > Aquatic > Marine > Hydrothermal vents | place: Mexico: Guaymas Basin | collected...
TACACGGATTATGTAAAAAGTTAAACGCTTGAGTAACGATATAAAATGTTTGTGCAAGTAAGCCATGCTTGAAGTCTGGACAGCTCAATACAGATATAATGGCCCAGATAGGCTTGACATTACGGTCAAAGGGCAGGACCCTCTGGGTAAATACTTTGCTCCTACCTGGGAAATGGTGATGAAGTGCAAGCAGGGAAAAATTTCAGAGGAAGAGTACACAAGGAAGTATCTTAACCTGATGCAAAAATCTAAACAGAAACATCCAGAAGCATGGAAGGAACTACTTTCCCGCAAACGAGTAGTTTTGGTCTGTTTCTGCAGACTTGGTGCTTTTTGTCATCGGGTGATCCTGGCAAAGCTGTTAGAAAAATATGGTGCAGTTTATAAGGGAGAGATTAAATGGCCTAACAAATAGGAGGGATAGAAAAAGGCGTAAGAAAATACTACCAAAAATTATTTGTAAATTCCAGTTTACCCGATATATTATTACCTATCACGTATTTCTCGTCAGGAATTGCTGATTTTTTTACAATCTCTTTGACATTAGGGGTAGTTCATGTTATACTTAATAATATTCCTTTTAAGACAAAAGGATGTTTAGGGTGGTACCCCTTTATGGGTTAGGCAGAATACACGTCTATTCGGAAAATAGATTATGTCAAGCCCACGAAAAAATGATTACTTCTAATAAAACTGTTGTGCGTGAAGAAGGGAAGGAAATGGCTAACAAAGAAGTTGATTGGAACCTAGTCCACCTTCAAAATTATCTATCACGTGCATTTTGGGACACCCACTGGATCTCAAAAGCAGAAGATCTCTTGCAATCAGCCAAGCTAATCGAGCCAGAGGTGGTACGACTGTGGGACAATTATAGAGCTAATTGGGATGGCGAAAGTAATGAACTGCTGCCCGATTACTACCAAAGCACCTATTTTATGCTTATCGCTTATGCGGTAGAGAACCTTCTAAAGGCTGCAATAATTAGGGAAAAATCCTCCGAATATAAGAAAAAATTTCGTGAGACTCTGAAATTCCCAAAGGAGCTTCGAAGTCACGACTTAGTAAAATTGGCAAGAAAAGCCAATCTTAATATCTCTAGTGAAGAAGAAGACTTACTTCGTCGCCTCACTCGGAGCGCCATATGGTATGGACGATACCCGGTACCACTCTATTACAAGCACATTTCAGGTACTGAGATTTTTTCAGATGGAAAAGAATACTCTGTTAGTTGGTTCGGAGACAACGATCTAGAACGACTGAACAAATTTATTAAGACACTCAAGGATAGGTTAAGTATCAGTGATGTCTGAGATTGAAGGAACGCACAACAACGGGGTCCACTTGACCGCCATTTCGCTGCGCTCATGTCGGCAAGTGACCCATGACGTTCGACTTCTTAATTAGAGATGGAGCCTTTTAATAAGCCATACAAAGTCTTTTGGGGAAGTCCTGATCCCTGGGTGAGAAAGAGATTAAATCTGAATTTATTAGATTTGCAAAGACAACTGAATTTACTTCTATTGCTTTTTGATGAAATAGTGCTTTCCCCTTCCTTTATTTTAGAATCATCTGATCTGAGATATTTATTAGATAAGAACGCCTTATTACTTGAATCCAATATAGTAAAATTCAATTTTGCTAGTCCAAATCATAACCTACGAGAATATGTAGCAATTAAATCAAAAGAACATATTGGAGATATTCCTGTCATAATTAGAAAAAAATATAGCAAACTTACACCTAATTATAAAGATTTAAAATATGAACGAATAGCAAAAGAATATGAACCGCATATTTCCAAAAATCCAAGGGAAAAAGAGCTACCGTCCAGAATAACAACACTAATTTTATCAGATTTTTTACCAGATTTTGAAAGTGAAGAAATAAAGCGGAAGTTTGGTCAATTGTTAAGTCAATTAATTGATAATGCGCCTTATTACACAAAATATATTTTCTTGAATGCTCTAAAAATTATAAATGTTAATGATGCCTTAATGTTAAATGCTATTGATAAATCTACACAGGTTTTTTTTATCGCTAGTGCTCTTGGGTCAGGTTCTATGGCAAGCCTTTCATGGCCAAATGAGGTCCTTCCAAACGCCTATCGTCATTTTGGTTTGTTAGGTAATTTGCCCTTAATTGTAGGTATTTTCAATAAGATATTAAAAATTGACAATTATACACTTTCCAAATTGGATGCTAAATCAATTCTTAAAATAAGAGCTATAGAAGAGAGAGATATTTTCCAACGTCTTTTTTTCAAGACTATTTTCGAAGTTGAAAAAGAACCTTTTTCAACTATCGTTCTTAAGTTATTACGAAAATCGTACAAACAAGAAGTGCTTTATAAGTTATTCAATAAAGTTGACAGTTCCATAGTAACTGCAATTATATCAGGCTTGATTGGAATATTATCTCATTATTATGGAGTTTCACCAATTAAAAGTATTATTTTTTCTGTTATGCCTCAAATTATAGCACCAATAACAAGAGATATTTTAAGACAGAAAAAGCCTGTATATCCATTAAATAGAATAAGGGAATTATGTTTTTCCGCAGCCTCTTCTATAGAAGAATATGAACAGATTGGAAGAAATTTAAATAAAATAGTTCAAGGAATAACCAATGGTTAAAATTTTATTTATAGACTTAGGTACCCCTAGAGAGGAATATAACGAGCCAATCGGCATAGAGTTATTAGCGTCTTGTTTGAAAAACAAATCAAATGATGCCTTATTGTCATTTGATTTAAAATGGGCAAAAATTGATAAGGATTATTATAAAGAACTTAATAAGCAATATAATGTTATTGGCATATCTGTAAATTTAGGAACCTTAAGGGAATTAAATTTTATCTATACAATGTTAAAAAAATATAAGAATAAAATGATTGTTCTTGGTGGCACAGTTCCAACATTTGCTTATAAGGAATTATTAAAGAAATTTCCTGATGTCATATGTGTAATAGGAGAAGGAGAGTTTAGTTTTACTGAAATTTGCCGAAATTTTGAGAAGATACATCAAAATTTTTCTTATCTAAAAAAAATACCAAACTTAGCATTTAATTTAGATGGCCAGATGGTAGAAACTGATCGTTATGTAGAAGATTTAAATAATTCCACTCACCCTTTAAGAGCATTTATTAAAAAAATAAAAGAGCTGGGAGGTATTGCAAGAGTAGAGGCTAGCAGGGGATGCCCATGGTCAAAATGTAGCTTTTGTTGTGTAAACAAAAAATATAATTTTTCAAAATGGAGACCATTTCCTATAGAATATGTCATTAAAGAACTAATTATATTGTCTGAATATGGAATTCTTTCTCCTTATTTCACTGATGAAGATTTTTTTGCTGGTGACTACCAAAGGTCGCTTTCGTTGGCTAATCAGATTATTGATTTGAAAAACAAGGAACTTATTCACCCAAACATGAATTTTTTCATATCAGCACGAATTAATGATATAATTCGCAAAGAAAGCGCTTTATTATTATCTACTTGGAAAAAAGCTGGCTTAAGAGAAATTTTTATAGGATTAGAGTCAGGTGTAAAAAATCAATTAGAGAGATATCAAAAAGCAGCATCCCCCGATAGAAATGCAAAGGCTATTAATATTTTAAAAAATTATGGTTTTCAGCTAGATTTAGGATATATTTTTTTCGATCCTGAAATGAGTTACCAAGATTTAATTGAAAATATTAATTACATGAAGTCATTAAATATTAGCTCACATGATTCTCGTTCCATCAAGCAATTAAGATTACAACCTTATACAGATATTTCAAACAAATACAAAGATAACTTTATTACCGGTGAGCTTGATGTTGATAATTTGCGTTTCCCTGTAAAATATAAAGAACAAAGAATTGCAGATATAATCTTTAATTTTGAAGAATGGGAAAAGAAGACATTACCTTTAACATATAAAGTTCAGGGACGTTCTAGAGGAGAAGTTCCATCAGAGGAATATCGTTTAAAATTGAAAAAATACCTAGGCAAATCAAGAGAAATAGATTTATGTGCTTTAGAAATTATTGCCATATCTACTAATATTAATAATGCCAAGCATAAATTAGAAGACTTGTCGGAAAAGAAAATAAATATCTTACAAAAAGCATTACAAATTTAAAAATTTTGGTCGAACAAGCGGGTGCACTTGACCGCCAATCCGCTGCGCCCTTCGGCCTTGCTCCAGAGCGGCAAGTGACCCTAGACGTTAGCTGGTAATATCAACCAAGGTTGAAGCAATGAGTGGTATTGATCTGCTATTGAGAACAGCAATCGACTATGAACGAACACATCAACTTGCAATATTTACTCTTTTAGAAAAATCAAATTTTTCTTCCTTTCTTTTAGGGATCAGTGATGTACAATCTGTTATATGGGAACCGGAAAGGCAACTCTTTGATCTGGAGGTACAAAGCAAATCTAAAAAAGGGTATATAGAAATAAAGATGTGGTCTAGTTTAACAGAGAGCCAATTTGAGCGTCAGAAAGACTTTTTAACTAAAAATAGTTACATCGGCTATTATATATTATTAGGCACAACATGGTTTGAATACCTATCAGGTGATATTGAAAATAAATCGAAGGGGATAGCAACAAAGATTGGATATAAAGAGCTTATTTCTGCTCTCAATTCACTTATCATTACGCCAGACCAATCTGCTGATGTTTATGAATTAGCTTTAGCCTATAGAAATGCACTTCAAGAGCAGTTCAGTATGATAAAAAATGCCTATACAACTAACGATAGCGGAAAGCTGTTTTTTTATTCTTTGTATAGAGAAATTCAAAAACGGATCAAAAATATGAATACATCTATTTATACAGTCAACAATCCAGGTGGTTCAGTTTATATCTTAAACAACAGTGATTATTGGAAAAAGTTTTCTATTGGAAATGTCTCAGGTGAGCTTTATTATGAAGTTGTAAATGGTCGTTTATGTATCAAATTTTATTCCGAAGCTGAAAAGAAAGATAAGTATATGATTAGAGATCGAATAAGAAAAGCTGTTAAGGACGTTCTTAGTCCAAAATATAAAGTGATTGATACTGGAAGATTAGGTGCTTACATGACAGCTTGCCAAATAGATTATGATTTTACTGATATTAAGAAGATAGACAAATCTGCAGTTGTATTTCAGGATATAGCAAATGAGTTTGATAAAATAATAAAGCAAATATAATGCCAGCTAACAAAAGGGTCCACTTGACCGCCATTCCGCTGCGCTCCATGTCGGCAAGTGACCCTAAACGTTATGTTTAAAAAGCAAAAGTGTATTTATTGTTTTAGAGAAAAACCGCAAGAAGAATTTTCTTTGGAACATATTTTTCCTGATGCCTTGGGTGGAAATTTGTGTGGAACAACTTTTGAGATAAATAGGGTTTGCAAGAGATGTAATACTTTGTGTGGTCTTTTTGTTGATGGAGTTTTTTTAAAAAGCTGGTTCGCCCAAAATTATAATTTTGAGAGTGCTCTTTTATATGCTGATTTAGAAAAAGGATCTCCTATTCCTTTAATTTATGGAGGAATACTTGAAGAACTAAGTTCAAAAACTGAAGTATGTGAATATTGGATGGGTCCATGCGGAGAACATATATACTATTTTCATAAAAAAGATGATGAATATTTTAATTCATATGTAAAAGGTGATCCTATTAAAAGGCAGAAACAAGATAAAGGTTATGCAATCATATTTGGGACTACTAAAAATCCTTTTTGGAATAAAATTACATTACTATCTTTCAAAAAACAGTTTAAAAATGCTAAAAGGTATTCTGGAAATTTTTACTTGAATAAAGAAGCTCAACAATATTTTTTCCATGAACCTTCTGAAGATATTCGCAGGTTGATAGAAAACATTAAAAAAATAACAAATAAAGAAAAGAAACTAAAAGTTATTTGCAAAGAAGATATGGATAATAGGTTTCTTTGTAAAATTGCTTTAGGATTTGGTTTTAAATTTCTCGGGGAAGAATATTTAAATACTCCTTATGCTAAAGAACTACAAAAAGCTCTATGGGAACCTAATTTTAGTAAACGAAAGCAATATAAGATTCGGGGAAGTGGATTTTTTAAAAGTATTGATAACCTTCAATTAAATCATTTTTTAGCATGGGAAGGAGGACATGTAATACTTTTTAAAATCACTCCTATTGGTTTGTCAGTCTCATTGTTTTTATTCGGTAAACTTAGTGGTCATGTATTAATTTCAGATGATCATAAATTAATCAAAAATTCTTTTCTATCAAATTTTAAAGAAGGATGCTTATATATACTTATCCCTCAAAGGAATATATGTCACGGTCCTATTGATCTTTTAGATTACTTGGCTCATCGTTTAAGTGGACATAATAAATTAAAAGAATTAGAAGAGATCGAATCGTTAAAGAATGATTTGTCAAAATTACCATCTTGTCATGAATAAAGTAATTTACATAACAAGTTGCTCCAGTGGACTCGCAACCCGCCTGCGCCTACGGCTTGGCGGTTGCTCGCCACTGAGCTTTGCGTTAGGCAAAAATGAGAATAAGATTAATAATACCTATTAGAGAAGAATTAGAAGCTTTTAGCGAAGAAGCTTATGATATAGAAAAAAGAATTAAGTTATTAAACTTAGCTAGTATAGAAACGGAAGATGATTTTAATCCAGAGTTAATTATAACAAGTCATAACTTTTTTGCCTTTTCAGAAAAATGTATTATACAAGCTCATGATTTTATATATAAAAAATTAATTTCACAGCTAACATCTAATATAGAAAATAAAATACCTATTATTTTGGGGGTAGATATTTTAAATAAAGATATTCGGTTTAATCCTTATTCATCAGGAATTGACAGTATTGTATATTATATAGAACCCAAAAATGGTATATTTCGTTATAAATCCCATGTATGGGAAGTTTGGGAACCAGAGATAGATAATATATCGTTAGCCTCATTTCTTGAACAAAAGAATAATAGATATATATCTATACATAATAGTAGAACAGCTTGTTTATTCTCTTGTGGAGATATTTTTCAATATACTCATCAATTACAGATAGATTCAGCAAATTTATATATTTGTCTAGCACATATTGATTTTGGGCGTAGTATTAATAGAATAAAAAATAGAACGATTAAGAATATACTTAGATTATCCCAACAAAATCCATGCTTGGTCATTATTACTCAAAATATAAGTTTAAATGAAATTAATACTAATAATATTTACTTTCAAGAAGTCAATTCTGGTCAATATCATTATAAATTTGTTTTTTCTCTACAAGGGAGCCATGTTATTAATTATACGAATAGTGCATCTTATATTGAATCTTATTCTAGTATGTTTGTAGATTTAACTATCTAAAATTAGAGCCTAACGAATAAGGTTAGATTGTGAGAGTGAGCGTAAGAGAGCGAACCACAATCTGAACTATTTGTTGGAACAATGCTGTTATGTAAAAAGTCAAGCGTATGAGTGAGATTTTTTCATATAGGGGGCTGTCGGGTAACCGGCAGTCCTACCTTAATACTGCATAAAAGAATAAGGATGGTTTATTGTCACTGTAACCGCATTTAGTATTAGGAGGTTGAAAATGGCTATTCCTCCGGTGGAATCATTCGCTCGCATGTGGGTTTATACAGAAATCTATGCTGAAGCTGCAGAAAGGGGTTATTCTGAGTACCTCGCCTTATCCAAATCAATTAATGAATTCACAGATGTTGAATATGATGAACAACTTGAACTTTATAAGCATAATAGACTTGTGGCAGGAATGCAAACGATTGTATTCTCTGCAATGTGTTTTGAAGCAGCTATTTATGACTTTGCCGCGATTCATTTAGGGGATAATTATGTGAGGAAACATATTGACAAGCTCGACGTTATTTCGAAATGGATTTTGGTTTTAAGATTTGTTGCAGATGTTGAAATTCCAAAAGACCAAGCTCCATATTGTACATTTAAAAATTTAATTACTTACAGAAATCGTCTTGTGCATGCAAAGTCAGAAAAATTTAATATTGAGCAAGAAGAAAGACTACGCGAGAAGATGTCAAAGAGGAATCAAGAGTATGAAAGGAATGTTCATAATGCAATTCGTGCACTTATATTGATGTCTCTCTATCTTGATAATACTTTAGATGGATACGTCAATCCGTTACCATCTTACAATGGACAAAATGCACCAATGAGGCGTTATTACCCTGTATTGAAGGAAGTCATAGATGAATGTCAGAAAATAATTTCTCCCTTAGTGTCAGAATAGAAGTCGCCTTAAGAAAATGTTTTCTTCCATCTGTTTTAAAAATATAAATATTTGTTGTGCATAAAAATATTTTTTGGGAAGTTGATAAGACAATATAGTTGCAATATTTCTTAGCTTTTTAAAATTTCGTTACAAAAACTATTATTGCTAGTTGCAATATTTTTTGTAATTTTGAAATTGTTTTTAAGTTCGAAAAGTCAATAATCTCAGTTTGGTATCCATTTGATTCAGTTACAACTTTTGTTGTAAATGACAATTCTCATACATAATTACTATCCTTTTATTGGGAGTAGAATATAATCATTATTGTCAACATCTATTTTTATTTCCCTTGCTGCTTCTTTACAATTTTTTGCAGCATCCCATACAATTGGAGAAACTAAATCTCTAGTCCTTCCCATCTTAATTTCTAAAACTTCACCGTATGAAAAACCTATATGAGTTAATGAATATTCCTCGATTATATTGGATGATATTTTTACGGAAGAATAGTTAATTAGATCTTACTCTTTAGCTATCTTTTTTAGCTTTTCAGATGCTAAAAAGAGATACCATAAGGGATTTTTATTATATTTAGTTTTAGAAAGTTTTATATTGGGATAAAACAGAAGTGCACCATCTCCTGTATATTTAATAAATTGTCCATTTGTTAAACGTGTAATAGTATTTACCAATAATAAGTAAGCATTAAATATAACAAATCCTGTATAATTTTGCTTTTCCTCAAAATATTCTGTTGATTTTGTTATATCAACAAAAACTACCGTTCCTTCTTTTTTATTAGCAGTAAATAAACCTAATTCTGGCAATTTTATTTGCATGTCAGAAAGACATTCAAAAGCAGGTTGAAGTTTTTTCTCCAGATTTACTTGTTGTAAATCAAGTTCATATAGGTTAGCTATATTAATAAATATTTCAATAGCTAATCTAGATGCCTCTGACAAATTATCAAAAAACTTATTATTTTCTGAAAAATTTTTATAGCTTTTAATATTTTGATCCAATATTTTTACTGGAATAATATTATTCCATTTATCGATATCGGCAATATTAAAATTAACCATTATTTATAACCTCCTATAAAAAAGTTATAAATCCGAGTATTCCAACAATTATAAATAAAAATATTAAATATATTATAGCATTTCTAGAGTACTTGAATTTTTCCATTGCTATAACACAATTACTTTTATATTCACAGGTAATATCATGTAATAAATCATCAATATTCTTTTGTAAATAAGAGTCATAAAGCGCCGTGAATTCTTTTATGGCAACTGATTTTATATATAAATCGTTTTCTTTTATAGAAGATGTTCTTGGAATCAAAGTAGAAATAATATTGTATAAAATTATTATGACAAGGATGATACTAAGAATTATAAGTAGTAAGCAACAAGGATTAGAAATAATATTATTTTTATATAAATTTCCAATAATTGATCCCATTTTAGAAACTATAAATCCTAAAATACCTAAAACGATATATGCTTTCATGTCTGCGATATAATGTAGGTTAGCAAGTCTTATAAGTTGATCTGATAGCGTTTGTACTAATATTTTTTTAGTATTTAAATTATTTTCGTTCATAGACGTTGCTTTTATTAGTTTTTCTATTTTACTCACTACTTGGCAGGACGGAGCCAGGTTTCTTACCATGCCTTACCGCAGTGTAACCTAACTAACCTAACCAACGGTGTTTGTCAAGATAGATGTCGCCTCAAGGTTTAATAACTTAAGCAGCGATCTCTAGAGTTGGTTTGGGTTTTGTGGAGGCAGGATTAAGATGTACTGCCTCAACCGGTGGCCTCTCCCGTTTTGCTCCTTTAGCGTTCTGGATGTTTAGTTCCGATCTGCTTAAAGATTTGTTGTCTTTTGGATAATACAATGGGTAACAGTTTAGATTTTCAGGTATTATCCTGCTTATACTTTTAGCAGATATTTTCAGACCATAAATAAACTCCATATACTCTTGAATATCCCTGGTACTTATGCTTGTACTGTCCCTCTAAAATCATTTTAGGGGAGCAGTACACTAATCTATTACCTCTTTGTGGATAGTCTTTCCATCTCCATACTTTTACAAAAATATCTTTATGCGGAGGGACCTTTCTAAGATAAGCAATTACAAAACGTTCAAAAAGTTCACCCTTTTCATGGGAATTTTTATTTTTAAGCTTTTCTAAAAACGGATGTATCTCTTCTTTATTCGCTTTTTGTGTATAGTTTAACAAATTTAATTGCAAAAATTTTTTCTTGCGATTTGTTGCTGTCATAAAAGCCCCCGTCTTCAATAATTTTTATAACGGCTTTGCCTTTCGGTAAAAATCTATCTTTCTAGTAATTCGCAAGTATGTTCGTGGTGAAATTAAATAAGAAAAAGTATCACAGTCTGACCTCTTTTGTTATCAGTATTTTATAAAAATTTGCCTATATATTTCCAGAAACAAATTTTTCTAATATTGCTGTACTTGGATAATCAGAGAGAGATATTAATTTATTAACAAGAGTTATAGGTAGTAAAGCATTATCAAACATGTCACATTTTAAATCTTCTATAACTGTCAATATCTCTTCTAAATTTTTGTATTCTTCTTTTCGTGGATTTAAAAGTATTTCACTGTTTTTTATTGGAATAGAACATACATTTATATTTCCATCTTTAGTATAAAAGATTATTTTTCCACTGTAGTATGTAGTTCTACCATATATGTTTTCTTCACTTGCTTTTCCAGGAAGTATATATGAATAAATATAATCATTGCTTAAAAGTAAGTATTCTCCCTTTTTTAATTTTTCAGCTTTTACGATTTCGTAGGCGTGCTCAACAAATGCTCCATTTTTTTCTAACCCAACAATATAAAGATTATATTTATCCTGTAAATAGTTTATTAACTCTCTCACAGGTTTATGTAAATTAGCAGTTTGTCCCTGAAAAGCTAAAGGTCTATCCAATATAAATAAAATTTCTTCCAATTTGTTTGGATTCATTTTGTATATGTACTTAATAATGTGAACAGCTAATAATTGTTCAATAACTGATAATAAATATCCTACAATACCTCCTGCTCCTAATTCTTCATCTATAACCTCATGTAATCTAAAGACATCTGTTAAATAAATAAGTCCATCATCATGTTCGAAAGTATAATTTTCCTTTAATTCACTTTTCTTTAATTCTATTCTTGTTTTTTCTGATATTGGATGAGTAGCTAGAATATACGAATCAGTAGATTTTTCAAACTCTCTATAAATTAGCCATTTCAATGTTTCTATTAAATTTCCATTGAGCATTTTTTTTAAGAAAAAATTATATATAGTTTTACGAACAAATTCTTTAAAGGAGTTACTTTCCTCATCAATTATATTTTTTACAGGTAATATAAATTTTATTCTTTCTAAGTTTTTTAGCTTTGCAATGTCCTCAGGAGATATAAAAGGTTGTTCCTCAACTTCATTTAAATGTTCCAAGTTAAATAGTAAAACACCAAATTGAAAAAAAACCAACTCAGAACTTGGAAATTGTTTTTTCACATAAACAGGAGTATATCCTCCATCTATAGCAATTACATATCTAATTTTAAATCTTTTTCTTTGTAATTGGTGTATCAGATTAAAAAAAATTGAAATTTCTGTATTTTCTTGTGGTATTTTGCACTTTGAAATAAAATCTAGTACCTCAGAATCATTGATAATATAACTATGAGATGATTTGCTAGCGTATTCGGTGGGTTTTCCTTTATAAGAAGAATATGCCATAATTTATTACCTCTTTATTTTATTGAAAATTTATCAATTTGAACAGGAACCACAAAAGGATTTGTATAAGTCTTCATTCTAACAAAACCTTTATCAGTATCTGCACTAAATCTAATTAAAGAATCTGCGAAATCTATAAAATCATAGAATTTTTTTATTTCCCTAATCTCATCTTCATTATTTAGATGAGCGATAAACCAATTTTGGGTATTTTTTAATATATTAGAACTTATAGAACTAACTTCTTGAGTTGCATATACCATACCCAGATTTAACTTTGCTCCTTCTTTTGCAATACGGTTATAAATTTGACTTAAATCTTTATCTTCTTTTTTAGGAAAGAGATTATGAGCTTCTTCAAAATAAAATTGAATAAAATTGTTTGGTATTAAATTAGTAAACCTATTCATAGAGTCTCTAAAAATAGTTTCACAAATTTTTTCTGAATATAATTTTTGAATCTCTTCTTCTCCTTGAGACAGGTCTATAATAACTATTTTCCCTTTTCTAAGGTTCTCTAAAATTTCTTTTTCAAAAGGTATATCAGACTTAGATGTATGAAGTCTTTTTAAAGGAGTTAATTTTAGATAACCACTTACAAGGTTCGATGCTCCAGGACGTGTCTTTCTTGTTAAAATTTTCAATATTGACTGTATTTCATCGTCAAAGTAGTCTCTTCCTCTTTTGCTTTTATACTTTTTAAAAAAGTCCCATTTTTCATAATTTTCCCAGCAATTTTCAAACCAAACACAAGCTTCTTCTAATGTTATACCCTGACTTGGATCAATTGGATTATCTGGTCTTACTAATTTATTTAATTGCTTATTCCCTTTAAAATTAACTTTAAAGTTTTTATTTGGTGGTGGAAAGTTTGCTTTATATAGACAACATAAGTAAGCAGCTACTTTCCTATCATATCTAATTTGTACACTGAAATCATCCTCATAATCTTCAGGTTTTTCAAAATTTACGGATAAAAAGCTATTCATATAATCAGCACTTTCTTTTGTTTCAGTAAAATGTTTTTTTATAAGATTAAATCCATTTTCTATTTCTTTATAAAAATTGACTTTCATAACCTTAAATCCCGGTTTTTCTACAACGCTGTATCTTAGAACATCTTTTTTATACAAATCATATATAGCTGTTCCTTCGTCTTGTAAATTTGGATTGGCATATTCACCGTTTATATCAAAAATAATTTGACCAACTCTAAATTTTGGTTTTCCATCTTTAGTAAAAGGGTCTAAAAGTTCTTCTTTGTTTTCAATAGGTTTTGATAATTTTCCATAAACAGCTTTATTAGATATTTCCATTATTGCTTTTATAATCATCTTAACTGTATTTGATTTTCCAGTTCTAGTCATTCCAAATAAAGCTGTTCTTTTTCCTAGAAAATCCTTAGCGGAGATCCAAACTTTTGCTTCTTCTTCATCTTGTTGAAATCTTTTTGAAGAACTGTATCTTACCACTCCTATTTTAAACTGTCCTTTTTCTTCTCCTCCAAATATCCCTTGATTAACAATATATTCAAGGACTTTTTCTCTAACTTTATAGACTTTATAATTATTGGGTGCGTAAAAATTTTCTACATCTGCTCCAAACTCGATTTTTCCTTTTCTATTTCGATAAAAACCACCTAAAATTCTACATTCTAAACCTGAAAAGCTAAACTCAAATCTAGTAAAGGGATCTAGCTCACTCTTTTTGCCTGAACCGGCTCTACCAGTTATATCTATGCTATCTTTGTAATATTCAATCATACTTTTTATTATGTCATCATCTGTGGGTAATTTAGTCGGACTTATAACTCTAAGTAAAAGTGCTTCTTCAATTTCTCCAGGTTCACCTTCATAAAAGGCCAAAAGAAAAGAACCCTTAGGAATACCTTTAACTTTCCATTTCCAATAGTCAGACACTAAAACTTTTACCTTATCGTAGTCCAAATAAAAAGGACTTCCTATAAAATTTTCTTCCTTTCTTCCTTCTTTTAATATATCAACTTTCATAATTCTTTCTAAAACTTCTTCAAATCCCATTTTTTTCTACCTCCACCAGCTTTGTATTTAAAAAAGGATCCAAGAATCTAATTTTTGATTGCTCTACATATTCATCCATTATTTCACAAGCTATCCATCGTCTGCCCAATTTTTCTGCAACATATCCAGTAGTATTACTACCAGCAAATGGATCAAGAACTAAATCGCCTTTATCTGTTAGAAAATCTGTAAAAAACGCTACAACTCCTGGATGCATACGAGCAGGATGCGGTTTTATATTTAATTCCCGGCATTTTTTTAGAAAAAAATCATTAGAACTGGAGTTTGAGAAACTTAAGACATTGTGCGGCAAACGAACTTCTCTGTCTTTTTCTAAAGCTTCTAATTCAAAAAAATTATGAGATATACTTCCTCCATTATCTTTAAGAAAACTTTTTTCCCCTATATTATGTTCTGAAGGTCTTTTTCCTGAATTGTATTTCTTTTTTTCTAATAGTTTTTTCATGCTTTTGCTATATGGTCTTAAAACTTTTCTATTATCAGCTTTTGGATAATCGGTCTTTGCTATCCACCATACATGGGTATAACTATCTATAACTCTTATTCTTTTAACTGTAACCCATTGAGCTGGAGATGGTAAACGAGAAGGATTATACACTATAAATTCTTGAATTAATCTTAAATTAGCTTCTTTATAATTTATTAATTTAAATAAAGATTCTAAATGTAGTAACGATTGAACGGGACGGTTCTTTTCCCACGAATTACCTATCTCTATTACTAATGAACCGTCATCAGCCAACAGATCTGAAAAGATTGGAGCTAAAGATTCAAACCATTTTAAGTAGTTATTCCCATCTAAATTCCCATACTCTTTTTTTTTATTTAACGGAAAAGGTGGAGAAGTGATTATTAGATTAAACTTACCTTTATAATATCTTCTTAAATAATTTCTATAAATTTCAAAAAAATCACCCTTTAACAACTTACCTAATTTTGTCTTATAATATAACATCTCTCACCTTTTGCCTATGCATAAGGTTTAAGACTTGGTAAAGTTGCAACATCTATTTTATTTAATAAAAAAACAAAAATTGATATATTTTTTACTTTGTTTTTTATCCCACTCATGTTTCCGAGAGCCTCTCTGACAAGGGATAGTGGTGTTTTGTATATCCTGCCTGCTATCCTGTTCAGTTCATCGCACAAAGAATAGAGCAGGAACAGGAACTTTATATGTCTTTACACATCCTGGCATTCTTTTATATACCTCTTTATTGTTTCTTCAGATACAGTTCCGTCAGTTCCAACATAATAGGTTCTCGTCCAGAGTCCATGCGGAGTCCTAAGTTCTGGAAATTCCTGAAGTAAGTATCGAGATGTATAACCTTTAAACAGATTAACCAGAACAGAAGGAGAAAATCTTGGGGGAGCAGAAATAAAAAGGTGTATGTAATCTGGTTGAATAGATAGAGAAATAATCTCAATACTATTTTTTTTCGCTACTTTTTCTATAAGCTCTTTGCACTTTTCAGCAACTTTGCCAGTAAGCACTTTCTGTCTATATTTTGGTATCCATACAAAATGATAGTTGATATTATATACAGTCCATCTTGTTCTTTTAATTTTCTCACCCATATCGGTATTCTAAACAAAAAAGAATAATTTTGCAATCCTTACCACTGCCTTAAAAGACTTTTTACCAGTTAAACATTTTAAGCAAAAAATTTCTCACATTCCATGATTAATCATATCCCAAAATAAAATAACTGGCTGCCACGTATCCGTGTGGAGGTAGATTTTTATTGCCTTAACAAGACCACAAAGAACTATGATAGCCAGGGCCACAATATCCTCTGACGGATATTTTGTTTTATAGAGCTCACCTAGTTTTATTTTTTTGAAGGTCCCAGGAAACATTGGTATTCCAGCTTTTGACATAGCATCTTCAAAAATGTGGAGGAGACAGCCGAGAGATGTCCATTTGATGATTAGACCTGCTATTGGTTGTTGAAAGGCATGATATGTTGCAAAAAGGAAGACGAAGGCATAAATACCCCAGAAGTGGCTTACTCCTCTATGCTTCATTTTAAATACGAATTCAATAAAGTCTGGGATAATTGATCCTATTGCAACGGCTATTATTCCTTCCATTGGCAAACCAATAGCATAAGCAATAGCTATTGAAACGAGTTTGTGGTTTTTCCAAGTCATATCTTACCTCCTCTTTTAAAAAAAACAAAAAAAGCCCTCTTCCTGCTGTGGAAGAGAGCTTTAAGAAAGGAGGAGGCAAAAAAGGGTTTTAGGGTTCTATCTATAAAAAAACAAAAATTATAGAAATCCTTTTTCTCTAAGAGCCATGAATATAGCCGTTGCGGTATAGTCTATTATCTTTTGATTGGTAATTAACAAATCTTTATTGTACAAAATATAATTTACTTTT
>Ga0256842_1001805_pt1 | contig 16453 bp, 14 predicted proteins | sample 4559240metaG_FD_185973 | JGI IMG/M metagenome (GOLD analysis project Ga0256842, IMG submission 185973) | Hydrothermal vent microbial communities from Guaymas Basin, Mexico - 4559-240 | ecosystem: Environmental > Aquatic > Marine > Hydrothermal vents | place: Mexico: Guaymas Basin | collected...
TGGATACTTAAAGGATATTTTGATGAAGAGAACAAAATTGAAAAAGATGAATTATTAAATAAAAAATGTAATTATCTTTTTATTAGTTTTTTAATATTATCAATTTTGTTACTAATTATTGGATTTTTATATAAATTGAATATGTTTATATTGTGTTTTTCTTTATTTGATGTATATTTATATTTTTTAATGTTATTATTAAATAATGCTAGGTTTTATAATTTTAGCAAATATAAGAAACAGAAAGAAATTAAAAAAGCAAATATTATTTTTATAATAATAATTATTTTTTTAACTACAAGTACAATGTACAAAATTAAAGAACCTGAAATATCATTTAATAATGATAAAATCATAGTTAGTGGATATTATAAAACTTATAGTAATATTGATGATGTTGTAAAAGTAGAATTGAAAGATGAATGGCAAACACCAGATGCTAATAGGGAAAATGATATTTACGTGAATTTTCCTATCTTTAAAGGGGAATTTACTATTTGTGATAATGTGAATATATATGAAAACATCAATATGGATAGCGATAACTATATTTATATTTATGAAAATAATAAGATTTCTATTATTAGCTTTAAAGATAATAACAAAACAAATGAATTATATGATAAAATTAGCAAGGAAATATTAGATAAATAACCGAAAGGAATATAATGAGTAAACGATTGATTTTAGCGGAAAAACCGTCTGTTGGTAAAGAAATTGCAAGAGTTTTAAAATGTCATAATAAAAACAATGGATATATTGAAGGAAAAGATTCTATTGTTACATGGGCTTTTGGACATCTTGTAACATTGGGTGATCCTGATATTTATAATGAAAAATATAAAAATTGGAGTTTAAACGATTTGCCAATTTTACCTGATAAACTTAAAACTAAAGTAATTGGAAAAACAAGCAAACAGTATAGTATTGTAAAAAAATTAATGTTAAGAAAAGATGTAAATGAAATTGTTATAGCAACAGATGCTGGACGTGAAGGCGAATTAGTTGCAAGATGGATTATTGAAAAAGTAAAAGTTAAAAAGCCAGTAAAAAGACTTTGGATTTCATCGGTTACTGATAAAGCTATAAGAGAAGGTTTTAATCATTTAAAACCTGGTTCACAATATGAAAATTTATTTAAATCTGCAACTGCAAGAGCAGAAAGCGATTGGTTAGTGGGAATTAATGGAACTCGCGCATTAACGACTAAACATAATGCTCAGTTAAGTCTAGGAAGAGTTCAAACGCCAACACTTTCATTAATTAATCAGAGAGAGGAATTAATAAAAAAATTTAAGCCTAAAAAATATTATGGAATAAAAATAAATGTAAAAGATATTGATGTCAGTTTTATATTTAAAAGTGAGCCGTCAAGAATTTTTGATGAAGAAAAAATAGATATGGTTATTTCAGAAATTAAAGGGAAAGATGCTATTGTTAATAATATTTCAAAAAAAAGCAAAAAAGAATATTCAAAGAAATTATATGATTTAACATCACTTCAAAGAGATGCATTTAATAAATATGGATATTCGCCAAAGATGACATTATCAATAATGCAAAGATTATATGAATCATATAAAGCTTTAACATATCCAAGAACAGATTCTAATTATTTAACTAATGATATTGTGCCTACTATAAAAGAAAGATTAAAAGCAATTCAGCCTGCTCAGTATAGAAAAGCTGCTTTTAATATTATGAAAAGTCCAATAAAAGCTAATAAAAACTTTGTAAATGACTCGAAAGTTTCGGATCATCATGCAATAATACCTACTGAACAAGTAGTAATGAATTCTGATTTAAGTATAGATGAAAGAAGAATATATGAAATGGTAGTTGGAAGGTTTTTAGAAGTTCTTATGCCTCCTTGCGAGTATGAGGAAACAGTATTAACATTAAAAATTGAAAAACATATTTTTGAAGCTAAATATAAAAATATTATTTCATTAGGCTATAGAAGTATTTATAATAGTGAAGAAAGTACTAAGAAAACATTTAATCAAATCAAAGGTAAAATATTGAATGTTACTAATGTTAAAAAAACAAATGGAGAAACAAAACCACCTGCATATTTTAATGAAGCAACTTTGCTTGATGCAATGGAGAATCCTTCAAAATATATTCATGATGATAAGAAAGAATTAAAAAACATTTTAACTGAATCTGGTGGACTCGGTACTGTAGCAACAAGAGCAGATATAATTGAAAAATTATATAATACTAAATATATGGAAAAAAAAGGTAAAGATATTAAACTTACTAAAAAGGGAAATCAAGTACTTGAATTAGTGCCATTTGAAATGAAAAGTCCACTTTTAACTGCAAAATGGGAAAAAGATCTTAGAAGAATTGAAAATGGAAAATTACAGAAAAAAGATTTTATTAAAGAAATGAAAGAATATGCAAAAATAGTTGTAAATGAAATAAAAAATGGTGAAAAAGAATTTCAACATGATAATTTAACAGGAAAGAAATGTCCGGAATGTGGTAAACCGTTAATGAGTGTTGATAATAAATATGGGAAAAGTCTTGTTTGTGTTGATAGAGAATGTGGCTATAGAGAAAGAATTTCAAAAGTAACTAATGCGAGATGTCCTGTTTGTCATAAGAAATTATCTCTTAGAGGCACTAAGGGAAATCAAATATTTACTTGCGCTTGTGGATATAAAGAAAGTATGACTGCTTTTGAAAAAAGAAAAAAAGAAAGAAATAGCAAAGGTGGCAAAAACGATTATAAGAATTATCTTAAAAAAGAAAATAAGAATAAAAAAAATGAAGTTATTGATATAGGTGAAAATCCATTTGCAAAAGCATTAGGTGGATTAAAAATTGATTAAAAATTTAAAGCAAGTATCTTTGTTGGACACTTGCTTTTTAGATAAGCATTATATCTTAATTAATTCATAATCAGCTGAACCAAGGCCTATTTCTTCACCATAATTTATTTGAACTTCGCCAAATGTATTAGGATGAACTGATTTAAAAACATCATTCAGACCATTATAAGCGGCATTTGCTAAATCAAGTGATGCCTTATCTATTGCTACAGGATCAGTACTTGCTAGTATGCCTATATCCGGAACTAATGTTTCGCTACTCCATGAAACGCAGTCACAATTTGGTGTGATATCAAGTACAAAGTTAATATAAAGAACTTCTTTGTCTTTTACTGAGGCATATGCGTATTCAGAAAGCCTTTCGTTAAATCCAGAAAGTTCGGTTTCCCAATCTAAAAAAATTGCATCATATTTACATACTGTCATGCATTCTCCGCATCCTACGCAAATATCTTGATTAATTAGTGCTTTTCCATCGATCATTTCAATTGCATCATGTGCACAATTATTAAAACATTCCATACAACCTATACATTTTTTTGGATTAACAGTTTGTTTAGTTGAATGTTGTTCTGCTTTTCCAATTGGAGGAGCACAACCCATTGCAAGATTTTTAATAGAGCCACCAAAACCAGCCATTTCGTGACCTTTAAAATGAGTTAAAACAACCATTTTATCAGCATTAACAATTCCAGAAGCAATATGACACTTTTCAAAATGTTTTTTATTTATTGTTATATCACAATAGTCTTTTCCATTTATACCATCAGCAATAATAACTGGTGCACCTGTAACTATAGGCACAAAGCCATGACTGTGTGCTACTTCAATATGAGTTGGCCCTATTTTCCTAGGACCAGAATATAGTACTGATGTATCTGTTAAAAATGGAATTCCTCCAGCTTGTTTAATAAGATCAACTATTGGTTTAGTAAAAATAGGACGAATAAAAGTATCTTTACCAACTTCGCCAAAATGGATTTTAATTGCTGTTAAATCACCTTCATTTATTAAATCACCATAATTTACTTTATTAAATAAATTTTTTAACTTATTTAATTTATTTGTATGCTTACTATTAGACTTTAAATCAACCATATAAACTTTTTTCATATAACCTCCTCATTTTATAATATTGTATCACAAATTAATGGGTTTATGAGAAAGAAAAATTGGATTAAATTTGGAGATTTAAAATTAGATTTGTAAAAAATGTTTAACTATTTTAAAGTATATAGTATAATAAAAAAAGGAGATGATTATATGAATGTTGAGCTAAATAAAAATTATAAAAAATTTATTTTAATGTTTATTTTTTCAATCCTTATTTTAAGTTTTATACAAATATATATTTTTTCATCTTTACCATTTAATCAATCGATTGGTAAAACGATATTTATATCATTTGTTGGAAGTTTATTTTTTTTAGTGGTATTTTATTTTATAACTAAGGAAGGAAATAAAATTGATTTTTCTAAAGAAAAAAAGTTTAATTATAATGATTTGATTAATAACTTACTTATTGGAATTTGCGTATGGGATGATGATGGAAAATTGTTAAAAATAAATAAAGAATTTACAGAAATAACGGGTTATGACATGAATGATATTAAAGATGTTAATGATTGGTTTTTAAAAGCATATCCTGATGAAAATTATAGAAATATAGTTAATGATTCTTGGACTGAAGCTTTAACAACGGATATTGCTATTAAAACTTTTAAAGTTAATTGTAAAGATGGATCCATAAAAGATTTGGAATTTAGAGCAACTTTTATTGCGAATAATAAAAGCATTGTTTCTTTTACGGATATTACAGAAAGTGTTAAAAGAAAGAATAAAACTATAAAAAAAGCTGATTATTTAAAAAGAGTTATTACTACAATACCAGAAATTGTTATTATATTAGATGAAGATGGATATTATTCAGATATTTGGTCTACAGGGCATAAAGGACTTATAAAATCAGATGATGAGTTAATCGGAAAAAATATAAGTGAAGTTTTGCCTAAAACTGTAGTAAATAATTATATGAGATATATAAAATTGGCAATTAAAACTAATGAAATTGTTGAATTTGATTATTTTTTAATGATTAATAATGTTAAAACATTTTTTAATGCTAGTATTGTTATGTTAGATTATCACAATAATAAAAACAATGTTTTGGTGGTTATAAGAGACATTACTGAAAGTGTTAATTCGAAGAACGAATTAAAAATGGCTAATCAAAAACTTGAATTGGCAATTGAAATAGCAGAGTTAGGAATTTGGGAATATGATTTAACAACAACTAAAAAAAATCATTCTGATAATCGCATTGGAATATTTGGATTAAGTAGTATTGATACTAGCAAAACTCATGATATGTGGGAAAAAAGAATTTATGATGATGATAAAGAAGAAGTAGTAACAGAACTGTCAGATTATTTAGAGGGTAAAATTCCTGCTTTTAAGAAAAAATATAGAGTAAAGAAAGATGATGGAAGCTATAAGTGGATTTACAATATAGGAAAAATTGTATCTAAAAATAGGAAAGGAAATCCAATTAAAATTATTGGTGTTCATTTTGATATTGATGAAACCATGAAAAATCAGAAAAAAATTGAATATTTGTCTTATAAAGATGGGTTAACTAGTGTTTATAATAGAAGATATTTTAACAATGAAATTGAAAGGTTAAGTAAGTCTAGAAAACTTCCAATTTCAATGATAATTGGCGATATGGATAGTTTAAAAAATATTAATGATACGTATGGTCATAAAGTCGGTGATAAATATTTATTGAAAATTGCTGAAATTTTAAATGAAATTACTAGAAAAGATGAAATTGTATCACGTATTGGTGGAGATGAATTTGCGATAATAATAACTGAAGCAAATAAAGAAGATGTTGAATTGTTATGCGAAAGAATAAAAAATAAAATAAATGAATTTAATGAAAAATGCTTATTACCAGAGAAATTATCTATATCCTTAGGTTTTGCGTCTAAAGTATTGATTGATGAAAATCTAAATGATATTTTTATAGAAGCTGATTTAGCAATGTATGAAGAGAAGAGATTAAAAAGAGAATTAAGAAATTAAAGAAAGGATTTATTATGGGAGTAATATTTTTTCTGCTTATTGTACTTATAATATTTGAAATTTATATTCGTGTTACTAAGCAAGATTTAAATCAACTAATAAAAAAATATATGAATCGTAAAACTATAATTTTAATTATAATTGTACTTGTACTTTTTCCAATTATTTTTATTATTGGAATTAAATTAAATATAATTAATTATTATCCTGATAATGTAAGAGAGAGGTATAATACTAATCCAGTTCAAAGAGAAAAAGGAATTGTATTAAACAATATGGAAATAAAAAATATCGTGTATAAACAATTAAATTTATCAGAAGAGGATAGTTTATCTTTTGATGATATTAATTCTATTACTGAAATTAAAGATCTTGAAACGAAAGATTTAAGCGAATTATCAAAATTTAACAATTTAAAGATACTCAGTATTAAGTGGAGTAGTGATAAGAATTTATTACCGCTGCAAAATCTTAGAAAATTAAAAAAATTAAGCTTTGATTATGAATCGAATATTGACAATATTGATCCGTTGAAGAATTTAAATGAACTTGAATATCTTAGTATTACAAGTAACAGATTAACAAATATTAGTGCTCTTGAAAATTTAATGAATTTAAAGGAACTTCATTTAAATTGTGATAATCTTAGAGATTTTTCTTCTATTGAAAAAATTATTAATCTTGAAAAACTTTATATAAATGGGGTTGAAATAAAAGATGTTAATGGCGAAAAATAATAATGATTACAAGATATTATAATATTGATGTTATAATATCTTGTTTTTTTTGTTGAATTTATGCTCATAAGATGATAATATTTACAAGATTGAGAAGAGAAGTGAGGTAGTTTTAAGATGAAATATTTAGCCGCCAATAGAGAAAATTATAAATCAAGAGGTGATGAAAGAAATATGGCAATAGTAGTTGATGGAATAATTGGGGTTGGAAAATCCACTGTAGCGAAATTTTTAAGTGAAGAACTAGGAATAAAATTATATCAAGAAATTTTAGATGATGCTGCTGAGTCATTAACTCAGAGAATGCTAGACAAATTTTATGGTGATCAGACAAGATGGAGTGCAATTATTCAAGTTATGTTTTTAAATCACAGATTTAAAGACTTAAAAAGAATTGAAAAAGAATTAGAAAATGGAATTCTAGATAGATCAATATATGGTGATGAAATATTTGCTAGAACTATTCATCAACGTGGTCAAATGTCTGAAGATGAATTGATTATTTATAGAGAACTTCTTTCAAATATGCTTGAGCATATTAAAGCACCTGAACTTTTAATATATTTAGATGTTACAGTTGATACTGCAATGAAAAGAATTAAGAAAAGAAGCAGATCGACTGAAGGAGACTTAATTCCAGAGGATTATTTAATTGATCTTCAAAATAATTATAATGAATGGTATGAAGAGTTTTCATTATGCCCAAAAATAAAGATTGATCTTAATCAAGAAGGCGAACTTAATGATGAGAAGAAAAAAATGATTTTGGATAAAATAAGACCATATATAACTGAAGTTAGTATAAATGAAAAAGCTTTATAAGAAAATAAAAAAAGCTAAATGAGATTATTATGCCTCATTTAGCTTTTTATATTATCTGATAAAATTTGTATATTTTTTTCTAAGTTTTTCAGGCGGTTCAATAGTGTTTTTTTCGTTTTCAATTAATTTTAAAGTATATACCATATTTCTTCCTAATGTAGTAAGAGTTTGTACTCTTTCTTTATCATCAAGTACTTCTCCAGGCTTTGTGCCATGAATTACATTATTGTTTTAAGAAAAGTATATCAAAATCAAATTTAAATAACAATATATGTTATAATAAAAAAAACGAATAAATAATTTATAATTAAAAAATAATGGAGGAATAATGGCAGATTTAAAATTTGAAATTGCTGAAAAAATTGGTGAAATTAATGAAAATGCAAAAGGTTGGAAAAAAGAATTTAATTTAGTAAGTTGGAATGATAGACCAGCAAAATATGATATTAGAGAGTGGTCACCAGATAATACAAAAATGGGAAAAGGACTGACTTTTACTAAGGAAGAAATAATAAAATTAAAGATATTATTAAATGAGATTGATTTATAAAGGGGATTATATTTGATTTGTGTAGAAACTAATGAGTTATTGATAAAACCTCTAAGTGGAGATGATATTAATTTATATTTAAAAAGTGAAAAATTACTTGAAAAAAAATTAGGATTAAATTATTCTAATGAAAAATTAAGTTATGAAATGAAGAAGATGCTAGCGGAAATTTCACAAATAATTGAATTCGAAAATGATTATTTGTGGGATACAAATTGGCTAATTATTTCAAAAAAAGAAAATATTATTATTGGTGGTTTTTTATTTAAAGGTTCACCAAATAAATATGGAGAAGTTGAAGTAGGATATAGTATAAATAAAAGCTTTAGAAATAAAGGATATATGAGAAATGCATTAATGGCTATGTTAAAATGGGCGTTTAGCAAAGATTATGTTACTAGTATAGTTGCTGAAACAAGAAAAGATAATATTGCTTCTCAAAAAGTATTAACAAAGGTTGGAATGAAAAAATATAGAACTACTAAGGAATATTTTTGGTATAAAATAAATAAAAAGAGATAATTTTATAATATTAAAGAAGCCGCATTTTGCGGCTTTTAGATATTTAGTTTTCAAAAAATTCATTTCTTAAAATGGAATAAATATAATAACTTTTATATACTCCATTTGATTTATAACCTTCTCTTATAATACCATCTTTTTGCATTCCCAATTTTTCGTAAAGATGAATTCCTGGCTTGTTATAATCAAATACATCAAGCCAAAATCTGTTAATAGATAAATTGTTAAATACATATTTCATTAATTCAAAAATTACTTCATAACCATAACCTTGATTTTTTAAATTGATAGCAATTCTTCTTAATTCAAAAACATCCGAGTTTTGATCATAATGTGATAAGAAAAATCCTATTTTTTCATTGTCAATTTTTTTTTCGATTATTAAAAGCAGTAATTCATTAGTTTCAATTTCATGATTATGTGATTCATAAGTTCCTTGAAAAATATAATCTTTATTCCCAATAGCTCTTTCGGTTTCCATAATAAAATTGATATCTTTTACAGTAGCATATCTAATATTTAAACGTTCAGTACTAAAAAAGTAATCCATAAATGCCTCCATTTCTATTACATTAAGTATATCATCTATAACATACATTTTTCAAATTATGATATAATAAATCAACGATATTGTATATTAGTATAAGAGGAGAACAAAATGAAAAAAATATTAATTCTTACCGCTTCAACAGGAGCGGGACATAATAGTGCTGCAAAATCATTAGAGGAAGAGTATATAAAAAATGGATATGAGACTTTAGTTTTTGATATTTTTAAAGATACTTCAGAAATAATAGATACAATAGTTGTAGACGGTTATAAAGTAATGGCGCAAGTCTTTCCCAAATTATATGGTGCTATGTATGAAATGAGTGATCGATCTTTTTTAAATAATAAAATATTTAGTAAAAGTTTGATAATTACTAGAAAAAGATTATTAAAAGCAATTCAAAAATTTAATCCTGATGTAATAATTTCAACGCATCCATTTGGAGTAGGTATTATTTCAACTCTAAAAAGAAAAGAGAAAATTGATGCAAAATTTATTTCCATTGTTACTGATTTTAAAGCTCATTATGCATATGTAACGTTATACGTTGATGCATATATTACTGGTAGTGAATATACTAAAGAAACATTAATTGAAAAAGGTGTAGATAAAAATAAAATATTTGCATATGGCATTCCAGTTAAAAATGAATTTTATAAGGAAGAAAAGAAAGATAATCTGAAAACTAATGTATTTAAGATACTTCTAATGGGAGGTAGTTTAGGTTCAAAAGGTATTTTGAAAGTTTTAAAGAAGTTAAATATTAACGATAAAATTAATGTTATTGCAGTATGTGGGAGTAATGAAAAACTTGAAAAATCAATAAAAAAAGAGTTTATGAAAGATATTCAAAATGGTTATTTAGAGGTAATTGGATTTTCAAGAGAAATACCGAAATTAATGGATGAATGTGATCTGATAATTACTAAACCCGGTGGACTTACAACTACAGAGGCGCTATCTAAACAAATTCCTATGATTATTCCGTTTGCATATCCTGGTCAAGAAATTGAAAACACAGAATTTTTAGTTAAAAGTGGTGTTGCTATGAAAAGTGATAAATATGATAATATTAATACGTTAATATCAATTCTTGCAGAGAATTATGGATATTATTCAAATATGAAAGAACAAATGAAAAATATTACAAGTGCATATTCAATTAAAAAAATTATTGAATTAAGTGAAATGCTATAACGAAAGATCCTTGCTAAACAAGGATCTTATTTTGTTAAAAATTGAATTCATCTGCTTTTGGGAATAATCCAAAAAGTCCTCCTGTATGAATAAATAAAATATTTTTTGAGTCTTTAAATCTATCTTTTTTTATCTCTTCATACATTCCTTTAAAACATTTACCTGTATATACAGGATCTAATATTATTCCTTCGCTTTTTGCAATTTTTTTAATAAATTCTAGCTCTGAAGATGTATTTAATGCATAACCTCTACCTACGTATCCATCAATAATTTCAATATCTTTTTTTGAAAATTCTTTTTTCACATCCATTAAATTCATCGATTCATGAATTATTTCTTCTATTTTCATTTTAAAATAATCTGAGTTATCAGATACATTAAATCCTATAATTTTTCGATTGTGATTATTAATTAAATTATTTAAAAATAATCCAGAATAAGTTCCGCCTGATCCAACTGTGCAAACAATAGTATCAAATATTATATTGTTTATTTTTTCATATTCAATAATTTCATCCATACAATTGTAGTATCCAAAATTACCTATACCGTTAGATGCACCAAGTGGAATTATATATGAATTAATTCCACTTTTTTCATATTCTTTTTTAATTTTTTTCATCTCATATTCTAAATTGTTTTGAAATTCATTTTCGTTTAAATATGTTATTTTTGCGTCTACTAACATATCAAGTAAATGATTCCCTTTTGGAGCAGGTACTGAATTACTTCTTAAAACAAGATGTGATTTCAAACCAAGTTTTGCTGCTACCATTGCTGTAGCTCGTGCATGGTTTGATTGAATGCCACCGCAAGTAATTAGTACTTCAGCGTTTTCTTTAATCGCTTGAAATACTGAATATTCAAGTTTTCTTATTTTATTTCCTGAAACTTCAACTCCTGTTAAATCATCTCGTTTAATAAAAATGTTTTGATTAAGTTTTTTTGATAAATTTTCAATTTTGCAAATAGGTGTTGGTAAAAATGCAAGATTAAGTTTCTCTGGTATTTTCATTTATTCCTCCTTTGATTTCTATTGTCATAAATATTATATATTTATATTACTTTAAATGCATTAAAAATGATATAATTCACTCTAAGAGGTGAACAATGAATAAAGAATTTAAGTACTATTTTTTAATGACTTTAGCAACAATTATGTGGGCTGGTGCGTTTATTGCGGGGAAGCTAGGTATTAATCAATTTAGCCCGGTTGTAATTACTTTTTTGAGATTATTATTTGCATCAATTATTATTTTCCCGATTATGATGTATAAATATAAAGAAAACTGGAAAATAAAAAAGGAAAATATTTTATTAGTTTTTAGTTTAGGTTTTATTGGTATGACAGGTTATCATTTATTATTTTTTAATGCATTAAAATATACAACAGCAAGTAATGCGGCAATAATTAATGCCTTTAATCCTTTGATAACAGCGGTTCTAGCTACAATAATATTGAAAGAGAGAATTTCATTTAAGAAAATATTCTTGATTCTTACAGCTTTTTTAGGCGTTTTACTTACAATTACAAATTGGAATTTAAAATCATTAATAGTAAGCGGATTAAATCGTGGAGATTTTTTAATGTTAATGGGGGCGACATGTTGGGCAATTTATTCAATTATTGTTAAAAAAGGTATTAATAGAATGGAACCTTTAAAATTAACAACATATACTTTTCTTTCTTGTGTAGTGATTGTAATGCCATTTGCTTTAAAAGAAATTATTTTAGATAATGCTTTAAATGTTACATTAAATGCATATTTAGCAGTTATATATATGGCAGTTTTTCCAACTGTAATGGGTTACACTATACAGCAATTTTGTATTAAAGAAATTGGTCCAAGTACAACAGCATTATTTATTAATTTAGTACCAGTATTTACTATAATAATGGCTTTGATATTTTTACATGAACAACTTTTTTTATTGAATATTGTTAGTGTTTCAATAATAATTATTTCAGTATTCATGTTTACGAAAATAGGGAAAAAAGAAAAAGTATAGCGAGGGAGATATTATGAAATATTATAAAAAACTTATTGGAGAAAGATTATATTTATCACCTGTGAATTTAGATGATATTGAAAAATATGCTGAGTGGCTAAATGACCTTGAAATTTCTTTATATTTAACTGGGACTTCCGAGGTATATACAAATGATAAAGAACGCGAAATACTTGAAAATTTATTGAAAAGCGATACGGATGTTTTATTTGCTATAATAAATAATGATGATAAATTAATCGGCAATTTAGGGTTACATCAAATTGATTATAAAAATAGAAAAGCGACTTTCGGAATATTTATTGGTGAAAAAGATTATTGGAATAACGGATTTGGAACTGAAGCAATTAATTTACTTTTAAATTATGGATTTTATTTTTTAAATCTTCATAATATTAATTTAGAAGTATATTCATATAATGAAAGAGCAATAAATTGTTATAAAAAAATTGGATTTAAAGAAATTGGAAGAAGAAGAGAATCAATAATATTAGGCGGTAAATTTTACGACGAAATTAGTATGGATATTCTTTCGAATGAAATAAAGAATGATTTTGACAGTATGATTGAAAATTTTCAAATAATTTAGAAATGAGGATAAAATGATTAAATTTTATATTGGAAAGAGTAAAACTGGAAAAAGTTTTAAAATGATGAATGAAATTGTAAATGCTGAAAATAAAAATTTAATCTATTTAGTGCCAGAACAATTCAATTTAGAAGCTGAGAAACAATTAATTAATAAAATGGAATTGGATGGACTTATTAATATTGATGTTTTAAGTTTTAGCAGACTTGTTAATAATGTTTTAAAAAGTGTTGGAAATATTAAAAAGATAGAGATTGATGATTTTGGTAAAATAATGGTTCTTCGGAAAGTTCTTGAAAAAAATAAAAATGATCTTGAATTTTATAAAAAAAGCGTTAATAAAAAAGGTTTAATTGATAAATTTAATTCGCTTTTTAAAATGATTAAAATAAATGGATTAAATGAAAATGATTTTAAAAATATTTTTGAAGGCGAAGCTTTAGATATTTCTATAAAGAAAAAATCAAACGATATAGTTAAAATTTATAGTGAATTTAATGAATTTTTAAGTAATGGATATTTTGATGAAGAAGATAAAATGAATTTTGTAATTGAGAAAATTGATGAAACGGGAATACTTAATAATGCATCAATTTGGATAGATGAATTTCATGGATTTAATGAATTACAGATGAAATTAATTGAAAAAATGATGTTAAATGCAAAAGATTTAACTATTTCATTAACATTAGATCCAGATTTTAACGATAATTATACATATAAAAATGTTAGAGATACTTATAAAAATTTACAAGAATTATTAAGTAATAATAATTTAAAATATGAAATTGTAACTTTTAAAGAAAAATTTAATTTAAATGAAGAAATTGCTTTTTTATCCGATAATATATTTAAATATCCTAATGAAGTTTATGGAAAAAAGAATAATAAAATTGCAGGTTTTATTGGTACAAATAGAGATGAAGAAATTGAATTAATTGCAATTAAAATAAAAGAGTTGATTAGAGAAAATAATTATTCGTGGAGAGATATTGCTGTAATAGCAACTGATCTTGACAGTTATAAAATTGCTGTTAAAAGTATTTTTAAAGAATATGGAATTCCATATTTTATTGATGAAAAAATTTCAATTATGAATAATAAAATTATTGAGTTTATAATTGCAACTCTCAAAATTTATCAGAATCATTTTAGATATGAAGATATATTTTCGATGGTTAAGACTGGTTTTACAAATATTGATAAGGATGAGAGTGAAATTCTTGAGAATTATGTGATTGAGAATGGAATAAATGGAAATTTATGGAAATCTAATTTTAAAAGAGGTAAAAGAAAATATAGTGAAGAAGAACTTGAATATATTAATAAAATAAGGGAAAAATTAATTTCACCTTTTTTAGATTTTTTTGATGATGTTGAAAAGAAAGAAATTAATGTATCTGATTTTACAATAAAATATTATAATTTTTTAAAAACATATGGATTAATAGATTCTTTGGAAAAATGGATAATAGAATTAAAAAACATTTCTGAACTTGAGAAAGTTAATGAAAACACTCAGATTTGGAATGTTATTATGAAGATCATTGAACAATTTGTTGAACTTTTTAATGATAAGAAGATTACATTAAAAGAATATATTAAAATATTATCAGAAGGAATTTCAGAATACGAAGTTGGAATTTTACCTTCTTTACAAGATGAAATTATTATTGGGAATATTAGTAGAACAAAAATTTCAGAAGTAAAAGTAATATTCATTGTTGGTGTTAATGATGGTTTACTTCCAATGAAAATTGAAAATAACGATATTTTTTCACAAGAAGAAAAAGAAATTATAAAAGATAAAGGATTAGATTTAAAAAATGATATTGAATATAAAATATCTGAAGAAAATTATTTGATTTATAGAATTTTCTCCAAGCCAAGTGAAGAACTGTTTATAAGTTATGCGTTAGCTGATAATGATGGTAAAAGTTTAAGAAAATCAATAATTATTGATAAAATAAAAAAAATATTTCCTGAAATTATATTTCAATCAAATTTATATTTTAGTAATCATATGGAAGAAAAATTTATAGTTACAAAGAAATCAACATTAAAATATTTAATTTATAATTTAAGGAATATGTTAGATGGGTATGAAATAAATGAGTTATGGTTTAAAGTTTATAAGTGGTATTATGAAAACCAAAAAGAAGATTTGAAATGGATTTTAAGTGCGCTTTTCCATGATAATAGTGTTGACACAATAGGCAAAGACTTTGCTGAAGAATTATTCAAGCTTCCATTAAAGGCTTCTGTAACAAAAATTGATACTTATGTTAAATGTCCTTTTAAACATTTTATTAAATATGGATTGAAACTTAATGAAATAAATTCTTTTGAAGTTGAACTACCGGATTTAGGTTTAATGTTTCATAAATCGCTTGAGGAGTTTGGTTATGAATTAGATAAAAATAAAATTACATGGAATGATTTAACTAAAGAAAAAAGTGACGAAATAATAACGGATATTATTGAAAAAATCACAAATGATTATTCTGATCAATTATTTAATGATAATTATAGAAATAAATATTATAAAAAGAAAATTTTAAGAGTTGCAAAAAAATCAATTTGGACATTACGTGACCACGTGATTAAAGGGGAGTTTATTCCTAAAGGATTTGAAATTGTATTTTCAGATGATAAAGAAGGATTAAAACCTATTATAGTTGATTTGAAAAATGATGAAAAAATGATAATAGAGGGTAAAATTGATCGTCTTGATGTTTTGAATGAAAATGACGAAACATATGTAAAAATAATTGATTATAAATCTGGAAATTCAGATTTGAAGCTTTCAGATATATATAATGGTAATAAAATACAATTAATGATTTATTTAAATGCATTTGTTAATGACTCAAAATATTTTGGATATGATAAGATTGTTCCAGCAGGAGTTTATTATTTTAAAATTGATGATCCTATAATTGATTATAAAAAGAATTTAAATATTGAAGAAAAATTAAATGATAAATTAAGAATGACTGGAATTAGCTTATTGGATAATGATATTATTAAAAAAATAGATAATACTATTGAATCAGGTAAAAAATCTTCAGTAATTGATGTGAAGCTTAAAAAAGATGGTAATTTTGATGCGCATTCAAAAGTAATAGAAAAAAATGATTTTGATCTTTTATTAAATCATGTATCTAATTTTATTGAAAACGTTGGAAATGAAATAATATCAGGTAAAAGTAGTGTTTATCCACTTAAAACCGATGAACAGTCAAATGCATGTAATTACTGTAAATATTCAGGGATTTGTCAATTTGATAGACAATTAAGTGGAAATAAATATAGAACCGTAAAAAAATATAAAGATAAAGAAGTTATTGAATTATTAAGGAAATAAAAATAAAGCTGAATAATAGGATGTGAATATTGTGAAAAAAACCAAAAGAAAATTAAATATTGTTTTAATATTATTGAGTATAATTATAATCATAATATTTTATCCTCAAACTTCAGATTATTTAGTTTCTAAAGGTAAACTTGATTTAGAAAAAGAAAATATTGATAAGGAAGTTATTG